>OGRL01001792.1_pt1 | contig 15421 bp, 11 predicted proteins | sample 1553481 | NCBI WGS metagenome assembly OGRL01 (sample SAMEA2580036, study PRJEB22360) | human gut metagenome
TGCCGATCGCTTCACACTTGAGGCGCAGTTTATGCACTTCAATGAGGCGTCGGGCGGCGTCAGGAAGTTTCCCGTAGCAGTCGACGAGCGCTTCGGTGGATTTTTCAAGGGCCGCGCGGTCTTCTGCCGAAGCAAAGGCTTTGTAAAAGGCCAGGCGCTGCGAAACGTCCGGCACATAGGCCGAGGGGAGTAGCGCCGGGGCGTGAAGATTGATATCCGTCGAGAGCTGCAGCGGATCGCCCGCCTGCGGCGTTTCACCGCGCTTTAAGGCCTTCACGGCCTGCATGAGCATGCGGTTATAGAGGTCGTAGCCCACCTCGGCGATTTCGCCGCTTTGATGTTCGCCGAGCACCTCGCCGGCGCCGCGGATTTCCAAGTCGTGCATGGCGAGGTAAAAACCTGAACCCAAATCTTCAAGGGCCTGAATGGCATCGAGACGCTTCTGGGCATCCTTCGTAAAGGCCCCGTCGGGCGGCGTGAGCAGATAGGCATACGCCTGATGGTGCGATCGGCCGACACGGCCGCGCAGCTGATGGAGCTGCGCGAGACCGAATTTGTCGGCACGCTCAATGATGATCGTATTGGCCGACGGCACATCAATGCCGGTTTCAATAATCGTGGAGCATAAGAGCACGTTAAAGCGCTGCTGGTAGAAGTCGCGCATCACGTGCTCAAGCTCGCGTTCGCGCATTTGCCCGTGGGCAACGGCAATGCGGGCTTCGGGCACAAGCGTTTCGAGCCGAGCGCGGGCGTTTTCGATGGTGTTCACTTCGTTATGCAGGTAGTAGACCTGTCCGCCGCGCTTTAATTCGCGAAGCACTGCTTCACGGATCGTTCCGTCCTGTTCGCTCGTCACAAAGGTCTTCACAGCAAGGCGGCGTTCGGGAGCGGTGGCAATGACGGAGAAGTCGCGGATGCCTTCAAGACTCATCGAAAGCGTGCGGGGAATCGGCGTCGCGGTAAGCGTGAGTACATCGACTTCAGCGCGGATTTTGCGGAGCACTTCCTTTTGGCGCACGCCGAAGCGGTGCTCCTCATCAATGACGACGAGCCCCAGATTTTTGAACTGGGCTTTGTCGGAAAGAAGTTTATGCGTGCCGATCACGATGTCGACCGTGCCGTCGGCTAAGCCGGCTAGAACTTTGGCTGATTCTTTTCCAGTGCGAAAGCGTGAGAGTTCGGCAACCGTCACCGGCCAGGCGCGGAAGCGGTCGCGGAACGTGGCGGCGTGCTGCTCGGCCAAAAGGGTGGTCGGACAGAGAACCGCCACCTGACGCCCCGACATGGCGGCGATAAAGGCGGCGCGAAGCGCGACTTCAGTTTTGCCGAAACCCACATCGCCGCAGACCAGACGGTCCATCGACTTCCCGGAAGTCATGTCGTCGACCACTGCATTGATGGCCGTGGACTGATCGGGAGTTTCATCAAAAGCGAAGCCTTCGCGAAAGGCTTGATAGTCTGCCGGATCGATCTTGAAGCGGATGCCTTCGCGCGTGCGGCGAATGGCATACAGATTTAAGAGCTCGGCTGCCGTATCACGAACTTCCTGTGCGGCCTTGCGCTTGGCCTTTTCCCAATCGCCGCGCCCCAATTGATGGAGCGGCGCATGCTCCGGATCAGCGCCTGCGTAGCGCGAGATGAGCTGCAGATTGGTAATGGGCACGAAAAGTTTGGCGTCGTTCTTATAGGTGATCTCTAAAAATTCCGCGTCGCCGTCCGGCGTCTCCATATGCACGAGGCCTTGATAGCGCCCGATGCCGTGGTCGGCATGGACGACAGCGTCACCGGGTTTGAGTTCGGCGACGTCGCGCACCATCATCTCCAGCGTTGTCGCGTGCTTCACGCGGCGCAGACGATGGCGGCGGGGACTGGCAGCATAAAGCTCCGCTTCCGAGAGAATAACGATTTCCGGATGATGGAAAACGGCGCCGGAAAAGAGCGGCGCGGCGGCGATGCCGAGCGCTGAATCGGCATCGAGGAAGGTCTGCCAATCGGGGAATTCTTCTACGCTCAGGCCGCCCGTGCGCAGGAGCTGAGACATGGTCTCCATACGGCCGGCGGAGGGCGCGGCGATCAATGTGCGCACTCCCTTCATTGCCGATTCGCGCGTACGTTCCAAAAGCTTCCCGACCGGATTCTGACTCTTGCGGTCAACCTCAATGCCGGTCAAGCGTTTCAGATCCTCTGCGTTCTCTTTTTCCTCGACCGTGAAGCGCGCAAAGTTCGCGAGCGACTTGAAGAATTCTTCGGGTTTGAGCCAAATGCGCTCGGGCGCAAGCGCCGGACGCTGCGGGTCGGCCGCAAGCACTTTGTAGCGCGAGGCCATGTCGCGCCCGAATGCCTGCAGCGCGGCTTCAATGTCGCCCAAGAGAAAGACCCGTGCATTGGGAGGAGATAGTCCGTGAGCGCAGCCGTTTCGTCAAAAAAGAGCGGGAGATAGTATTCGATCCCCGGCGGGAGAATTTCCTTTTCAATGTCGCAGTAAACGATGCTCTTTTTCGGGTCGCCCGCAAACTCTCTGCGCCAGCGCTGACGGAAGGCGAGGAGCGCCTCCGGGTCAACCGGGAATTCGTGGCCGGGAAGGAGTCGGATTTCCTCGGCAGATTCCATCGAGCGCTGCGTATCCACATCGAACCAACGGATGGATTCGATTTCGTCATCAAAGAAATCCAGTCGGAAGGGACGTTCAGACCCCATGGGGAAAACGTCGACGATGCTGCCGCGAACGGCAAATTCACCGGCGGCGAGCACTTGCTTCACATTGGCGTAGCCCGCGGCGGCAAGGCGCTTTTGCAGCGTCGTCAAGGAGATTTGTTCGCCCTGATGAAAGAAAAACGTATTGGCGCCGATATAAGAAACGGGTGAAAGCCGCTGAGAAGCGGTCACGGCAGAGGTGAGCAGCACGTCAGCGCCCCCCGTCGGCGCGGTCAGCCGATAAAGGGCTTCAAGGCGCTCAGAAACTAATTCTTCCTGCGGCGAAAGCACGTCGTAGGGGAGCGTTTCCCAATCCGGCAGCGGCCGAACATCCAGCTTCGGCTCAAACCACGGCATCTCCTGCGCGAGACGCGGCACGTCGGCCGGGTCGGCGCAGACCACCAGAACTCGTTCGCCTCGAGCGCGTGCTTCAAGCGCAGCCTGAGCCAAGGCGGCAGCATCGCTGGTTTGAGCGGAAATCGTAAGGCGAAGCCGATCACCCGGCTTTATGCGGGCAAGGTCGTCGGCAAAGATCGGGCCGAGAGAAGTCATGATGAATACGGGGTGCAGCAAAGCGCCCGGAAAGACTGCTGAAGCGGAAAAATAGAGAGATCTCCATTATGCACAAGGCGGTGGTCAATGGAATGTTGAACAGAGTTTCCCTAGAAACGAGAGTGTTGCGAGGAATGGCGTGTGCTAGCCTTAGAGCCTTTTCCTGAGGAGGAGGAATTTCAGAAATGCAGGCATTAACGCTCAGGCAGCGAAGTTTGGTGGGCCTCACGCTTTTTGCGATGTTTTTTGGCGCAGGCAACCTTATTTTTCCGCCCTGGCTCGGCGTGCAGGCCGGAACAGAGTCGCTCTCGGCCTTCATCGGCTTTCTCATTACCGCTGTCGGCTTCCCGATTCTCGGTGTGATGGCTGTAGCGGAATCCGGGGGCTTAAAGAACCTCGGCGCCCGAGTGCATCCGGTCTTTGCCTTCATCTTCATGTTCCTCATCTATCTCTCGATCGGCCCTTGCCTGGCGATTCCGCGTACGGCGAGCACCTCGTTCGAGATGGTGGTGCGGCCGCTTCTCGCCGAGAACGGTCTGCTCGAAGCCCCGCTCTTAGGCTGGACGGCGCTGGGCTTTTCTCAGCTTGCCTATTCAGTCCTTTTCTTTCTGGCGGCTTTTTTGGTAGCCCTGAACCCTGAAAAACTGACGAGCCGTCTGGGCAAATTTCTCTGTCCCATGCTCATTACACTCATCTGCGTGCTCTGGCTCGGCGCCTTTGTCAATCCCATTGGCGAAGCCGGTGCGCCCGCAGCTGCTTATGCGGGCGCAGCGCTTGCGCACGGCTTCATCGACGGCTATCAGACGATGGATACGCTCGCGGCTCTGAATTTCGGTCTCATCATTGCAATGAACATTCGTGCGATGGGTATTAAGAGCGAAGGCGCCGTCGTGAAGGAAACGGTTTTTGCCGGCTGCATTGCCGCGGCCGTCTTCTTTGTGGTCTACGGTGCGCTCACGCAGATCGGTGCAGAAGCGGGCGGCGCATTCACCGGGATGGAAAACGGCGCTCAAACGCTCACGGCTGTCGCTGACAAACTTTTCGGCACGGCGGGACAGGTGCTCCTTGGGCTCGTCTTCTTTATTGCATGCTTTAATACCTGCGTGGGTTTGATTGCCTGCTGCTCGGACTATTTCTCTGGACTCTTTCCCAAGCTCGGGTACCGCGGCTGGGCCGTGGTATTTGCGGTCGTCAGCATGGTGATCAGCAATGCCGGTCTCACGCTCATTCTGAAGTTTTCGATCCCTGTGCTGGTGGCTATCTATCCGCTCGCCATCGTGCTGATCGCGTTGGGTCTCATTAACTTGGCCTGGAAAAATCTTCACCTGCACCGCTGGGTTTATCCGCTTTCGATGCTCTTTACGGGTGTTGTTTCCGTGACTGCCGGGCTGGAAGCTTTCGGTCTCAATGTGCCCTTTTTGTCGAATCTCTGCGCAGATCTCCCCTGGTCCAACATTGATTTGGGATGGATTTCGCCGGCGATCGGCGGTGCGGCAGCGGGGCTCTTCCTCTCATGGAAGATTCCGCATGCCTGTGATCCAAGAACCTGAGTGTTCTTAAGCATTTCAGCAGTACAAACGGCGCGGATAAATTGAAATTTCCACGCCGTTTGTTATAGGGAGATGTGCGGATTTAAACGAGCGTTCAATCGTTTAAGCAAACTGGAGCCGCGAAGTCCGAAGGAGTGCAGAGCGACCTCATCAATCAAGCGTTATTGGGTGTTTGGGCGGTGAATTTTTCCTCAAAGACAGTTCCGCATTCCTGAAAGTACTCGGTGAAGTGCCGAAAACACGCCGAAACGCACTTGAAAAAGCCGACGGTGCGGCGTAGCCGAGATATGCGGCAACTTCTTCAGCGCGTTCCCCGGCCAGAAGTTTTTGAGTAGCGGTGAGCATAGCGATCCTCAGCCGCCATGCGCCAAAGGAAAGTCCTGTTTCTTTGAGGACAAGTCTTGCGAGTGTACGTTCGCTCATGGCGGTTTCCTGAGCCCATGAAGCGACAGGCCTGTCGAGCTGAGGAGATTGAATAATGGATTCCGCAATGCGCTTGAGTACGGGATGGTCGGGAAACAGCACAAAACTGATGGGGAGTTTCGGCGCGGCAGCGAGTTCCTCAAAAAGGACGCCGGCGAGGCGTGCTTCGTGACTGTGCATCGGGTAGCGCCTCGGCAGCGTCGAAAAATGCTTGAGCATCTCTATCACCATCGGTGAGAGCAGCAGACGGTAGGGCTCAGCCGGAAGCATCGCAGCCCATTCCGGATTGATGAGGCAATAGAGCGAGACGGCGCCTTCTCCAAGGAACCCTTCATGTCTGCACCCGGGCGGCACCCAGGCTGCGGAAGAGGGCGGAAAGGCAACGCGGTTTCTGCCTAAGGCAAGACCGACCAGGCCGGAAAGCGCAACCACGAACTGGCCGGTTTGATGTACATGCTGGCCTACAGATGCTTCGACGGAGGTTCGTTCATTGACGATCGTGCACTGAAGAAGTGACGTCGTGTCGTCGGGTTCAAACCCCATCGGCCACTTCGTAGCTTCAATGAAAGCGTTCATATCTCTCTGCCTAAAGGTGCTTGTTTTTATATGAGAAAACCGACGGAGTTCTAAGCTCCTCCGTCGGCAAGATGAAGAACGTTGGACGCCTTCTGACGGCAAACCGCTCTATGTGTCATTAGAAGACGTTTGCTGTCAGGAATGGACGGTTATGGAACTTTGTACTCAATATTGTGGCACTGAGCGCACATGTTTACGCTTTGCTGGTGACCGCGGTGGCATTCGGCACAATCAAGGCCGACCAGATGGTTGTAGTGCGGATTGGGATCGAGTTTAGAAGTTTGTTTAGCAACGGCATCGAGCGACTGATGACAGGTATTGCACTGCGCGGTTGAAACTTTTGCACCCGCTTTGGGTGTTTCCTTGCCGTGACAGGATGCACATGCGACGCCGCGCGCAACGTGACGGTCAGCGAGAAACTGTCCATCGGCAGCGCTCGCCGTGTTGATGGAAAGAAGGACAAGTGCGCCGGCGGTGAGGACGGCGGCAGTAAAACGATTGAACTGCATGACGTATACCTCAAAGGATCAGGCGTTCTTGCGGGAAGCGGCGCGGCCGGCTGCATGACGGGCAGCAACGCGGCCGAAAACCATGCCGCCGCCCAATTGGTTGCCGCCGATATCGTCATAGACCCAGACGCCGCCAGCAGCTGCGCCAGCAGCATAAAGACCTGGGATCGGACGACGCTCAAAATTCACAACCTGTGCGTCTTTGTTGATCTTTGGTCCGCCAAATGTGCTGGCCATGCCGCCAGCTGCCGGAATCATGTAGAAAGGCCCCGTTTCAAGTGCATGCGGTTCGTCGTAGTCGTAGGGCGGATCCAGTTCCTTTGCTTTGCCCGCTTTCACTGCAGCATTGAATTCACGCACAGTCTCAACGAGATTCTTTTCCGGCACGCCAGCCTTTTTGGCAGCTTCCTCAATCGTGTCGGCTTTAATTACTTCAAAACCGAGTCGTGCGAAGCGTTTGATCGTGTTCGTGAGAATCTGTGCGTTCTTGTCGGCATCAGCACCAATCAGCATGAAGCTGCGGTTGTCCTCGGTGCGCTCGGCGATGGCTTTTGCTTTCGGAACCTGCAGCCAGGTTTCGGGAACAAATCGTTTGCCTTTCGTATTCACTTGAATGCCGTAGCCAGCATGCATGAGCGGGGACGGATTGCAGTGACCCGTCGGTGTGATGGGACCCGCATAGAACTGATCCATATTGACGAGCAACGCCTGAACCTCTTCGGCCATCAGAATGTTCTCGCCCGTAATCCATGGCGAACCGCGTACGATGAGGCGCGATGCCCAGGGACCGATGTATTTGTCGACCATCGCTTCGTTTGCGCCGTATCCACCCGTGGTGAGGATGACGCCGCCGCGGGCCAGATAGTCTTTTCGGCCTTCGGGGGTAATGCAGGACACACCTTCGACATTGAAGCACTCGTCCTTGACGAGTGAGACAGCTTTGGTGTTGTAGTGAATGGCAACACCCTTCTTTTCAAGTGCCGCCATCAGGCACCGGATCAGTTTGCTGCCGCCCGTAATGCCTTCTCCCGGGCTGATCAGACAGCGTGAAAGTTCCGGTGCAGGAAGACCTTCCCAAAGGTAAAAGGGGGTGCCGTGATCGGCAAGCCAATCGATGCCTGCGCCGGACTCTTCAGCGTAGACCTTGATGAGTTCCGGATCAGAGCGCTGATGCGAGAGCCGCATCATGTCTTCGAAGAAGGCTTTCGGAGAGTCTTCAGGGTGGTTTTTCTGGAAGCGGCTCCCAACGGCAGCAATCCAGCCGGATGAATAAACGGTGGCGCCGTCGGGACGGTTCATCTTTTCCAGAAGGACCGTTTTTGCGCCTCGTTCGGCTGCTTCAAGCGCGGCGCACATGCCGGCGAAGCCGGCTCCTACAACAACGACATCCCAGTTCTCTGAGAGACGTTTTTTGGCCGGTGCTGCGTCCTGTGCGGCGTGAGCGGCGCCTGCAGCTGCAGCGGCGACGCCGAAGAGACCGGTACGGACGAGTTCTCGTCTTTGCATTTGAAAGTCTCCTTGTTCCTTTTTTTTATGGATAGGGTCCTGCGGTTGAGGGGATCCATTCGGGATGCACTCATCAACCACATGATTATTTTGAATTAGGCCCTAAGCACTAGGAATCCTCGGAACAGACAAGTGCTTTCGAGAAACGGTCAAAGTGAGACGGTCTTTAAGTTCCTTCTGAAATTGAACGGCGCGGATCATCGATTGTGATGCCGCGCCGTTTTGGCCGAAATGCTGGGCAGTTTTTCTTAATAAGTTGAATGGTCAAAGACCGCTTTGAGCTGCGTGAATTCCATCAGCCCGTAGCGTCCGCCTTCGCGGCCGATGCCTGATGCACCATAGCCGCCGAAAGGAGCTGTTACGTCGCGCGGCGCATCATTGATATAAACGTTGCCGGCGTTAATTCGGCGGGCAACGGCTTGAGCTTGCGCCTTGGGACCCACAACCATGGCGTTGAGCCCGTACGGCGTATCGTTGGCAATGGCTACCGCTTCGTCGACCGTGTCATAAGCAATCACACAGAGAACGGGACCAAAAATTTCCTCACGGGCTATTCGCATGTCATTTTTAACGTCCGTGAAAATCGTGGGCTGGATGAACCAGCCTTTTTCATGAGCGCCAGGTTCTTCTGGGATGCTTCCGGCAAGCAGACGTGCGCCTTCTTTCACCCCCAGCTCGATATAGGACTTCACGGTCTCAAACTGCTGACGAGAGGCCATCGGTCCAATGAGTACCTTGGGATCAAACGGATCACCGACCGGATAGTCCTTCACATGATCCAGAAGCAGTTTTTCAACTTCAGTGAGCCGAGCTTTCGGCACAATGAGCCGAGAAAGTGCCGTACACGTTTGGCCGGAATTCAAAAAGATTGAATTAAAGAGCGGCTTGATGGCGGGACGGTAGTCGGGCAGGTCAGGCAGCCACACACAAGGCGATTTGCCGCCCAGCTCAAGGCTGATGCGCTTGACGGTTTTCAGAGCCTGCTGCGAAAGAGATACGCCGACCGCGGTTGACCCCGTGAAGGAAATCATCGCCACTTTGGGGTTGAGGGCAAGCTCAGCACCCGCGCGGCTGCCTCGTCCCGATACGAGATTCACAATACCCTTCGGAAAGTCGGCGAGGCGGAAGGCCTCCATCATGATGCAGGCCGTCAGCGGCGTCGACTGGCTGGGCTTCAGCACGACAGTATTGCCGGTGAGGAGCGCCGGGATGACTTTCTGGACGATCTGCCCAATCGGATAGTTCCAAGGCGTGATGCAGCCGACCACGCCGACGGGCTCGCGAATGACGGTTGAATGCTCAAAAGACTCTTCAAAGACGACTTTTTCGACTTCGTCGATATAGGACTGAATGCGGACGAACTGATAGTCGCAATGCGCATTGGCGCCAAAAGCAATCGGAGCGCCCAGTTCGGCAGCTTCCAGATCGATAATCGCCTGACGCATGGCTTTGAAGTGTTCGAGAAACCGCTGCATCAATGCTCGGCGCTTTTCGAGCGGAGTAGCTCGCCAGGCAGGCAGTGCTTCATAAGCAGCATCAACCGCACGATCAATGTCTTCGACCGTGCCGTCAGGAATTTCAGCGAATTTCTCTAGTGTCGCGGGATTCTCAACCGCAATGCGGTTGGGAGAGGAGGAAGCCGTCCACTCGCCGCCAATGAATTGATTGGTGAAGAGCGGCTTAAAGACGTCATAACTGGCCATCGTTGTCTCCAAGCAAAGTGCTTAGGGCAGACAGTCGTCACTTTCTGACGATCGTCCGAATCTGGAGTTGAGTGTAGGACGATGATGGATTGCCGGCGGCATAAAGCGCACAGCAAAAAGCCCGTCCCGGCAATAAACCAGGGCGGGCTTGACCTCAAATCAGCTTGAGCTGATTAGAAGCGGTACTGCATCTGAACGCCGAGGAGGTAGGCGTCGAGGTGACGATAGCGGCCAATTTCTTCTTTGGTTTGGCTGTCGTAGAGTGAGCGCTCGTGAACACCATGCAGATGAGCGAAGCCGATATCGGTCTGGAAGTCCTTGGTCCAATGGAAAGACGAGCCAATGGCAAACCACCAGCGATCCGCGTCAGGAATGATGGCCGTACGCTTGGTCTTGTCGTCGATTGGAGACGTTTCATAAGCGATACCGCCGCGCAGCGTCCAGAAGCTGTTCACGCGGAGGTCATAGCCGACGGACATGAGGTAGGTATCTTTCCAACCGTTTTCGATGTTCGTCATTTTGGAATACATGCCGTAGAGGAGTTTGCCCTGATCAGAATCGAGACCTCCGACATGTTGTATCGCAGCGTTAACTTTAGTGCTGAGTGCAGAGCTGTTTGTCTGCAGGCTGTCGAAACTCGACCAGTCAGCCCAGCGGAAAGTCGCGTAAAGGCTCAAATAATCATTGACATCCCACGCAGCCGTGGCCATAGCCCAAGCCGGACCAGACACGGTAACCGAGGCGTCATAAGTGCCGTCCAGCAGTCCACCAGTAGAACCGTTGATAGTTACATCACCATTGGTGGAATGTTTCGTTTCAGAACGATAAGAGAGACCCAAACGAAGACTGTCCACCGGCTGCCACATCAGGCCGACATTGAAGCCCCAAGTGAAGTCGGTAGCTTCATAGGTGCTACTCATATTCATATTCATCTGTTGATTTTTATAACCAACACCAAACTTCGCATCAACATACTGCAGCGCAAGGCCCGCACCGATACTGAGCGTATCCGTGGCTTTCCAAGCAACGTTCGGATTGAAGTTGATTACGGTCATTTCAGCTTTGTAGCCGTGATCCTTGCGGTTCCAGTCTTCGCCGTAATCCGTTGCAAGACCGTAAGGCACCGTGATGGCAAGACCAACCCAGGTTGAATCATTGATCTGGTGCGAAATAAAGCCGTGCGGAACAAACTCTTCCTTATCGCGGCCGTTATTTTTTTCACCGGAATACTGATGATCAACATACTCCAGATTCATGCCGACGCCAACACCGCCGAACTGAACCTGCGTGCCCGGATGCAGCGTCATCGTTGCTGCGTTGTAGTACATGCCGGAAACGTCCGTACCATCAACGCCGACGCCGGCATATGCGCGGCCGAGGGCGAGCGCGGACTGTTCGGTGAGCTGGAAACCGCCGGCATAAGCCGTCGAGCTGAGGGCAGAAGCTACGGCCAGGGCTGCCGCAGCGATCTTGAAGGACGTGTGATTCACGAACGTCTCCTGAAGAACTTTATTAAATGAAGAAAATCAATCGGAATGCAATATTCCGCAACATGTGGAACCGCATTCTGCGCGAAGAAAAAGCGGAGAAATAACATGAAAATTAGGTGTTAACCCTTTGTTGATGCAAACTTCATGCAGACGGATGATGCGGTTCGAGAGTGTGAAGTGAGCCTTTATTGCTTTGATATTTAAATAAATATTTAGCTTCGTGGTATTCAAAACAGAGGCATTTGGGGAGGTATGCCCTAAAGGGGGTAATCCAAAAAAAGCCTGTTGCGGCTAAAACGCTTTTGCCCGGCAAACCTCGAGTTAACCCGTCATTGCCGCGCGAGGTTTGGGTTCGAGATTCTGCTCGGTAGAATTCGAAGCATCTCATTGACTGCGAGAAGGCTTCCATGACCGATGCACCATTAGTCGATTCCGCTCGAATCTTCGCCCTCATCCCTGCTGCAGGTATCGGACGCCGCATGGGGGCGGACTGTCCCAAGCAGTACATGCCGATAGCCGGCGTTCCCATGCTGGTGCGAACCGTGGAAGCGCTTCTGGCAGCGTCTCGGGTTGAACGCGTTTTTGTGGTGGTGAGTCCTGAGGATTCCTATATCGACCACGCTGCCGAATCATTCGCAAAATGGGGTGACCGCGTAAAGATCCTGCGTGCGGGCGGCGCAGAGCGCGCCGATTCCGTTTTGGGCGGACTTCGCGCAGCCTGCCTGCCGCCCGAAAGCTGGGTGTTGGTTCATGATGCGGCGCGTCCCTGTGTTCGACCGAGTGAAGTGAGTCATTTGATTGATGAGGTGACGGCCGACAGTTCTGCTGCGGGCGGCATTCTTGCCGTGCCGATGGCCGATACGGTGAAGCGTGCTGACGCCCGTCGGCGCATCATCGAAACTGTGCCGCGCTCTGGTCTCTGGCGAGCCGCGACGCCGCAGCTCTTCAGAGCAGGAGAGCTCATCGGGGCGCTGAATGCCGGACTCGACGGCATCACGGACGAAGCGAGTGCAATGGAACGCGCGGGGAAGACGGTTAAAGTGGTTTCCTGCCGCGCGACGAACATCAAAGTGACGGAGCCGGGGGATGAGCGGCTTGCAGAATGTTTGCTTGAAGGGCAAGGAGGCCGTATGCCGATTCCTGAAATTCGTGTGGGTCAGGGCTACGACTCTCACCGTCTCGTTGCTGGCCGCCCGCTCATTTTGGGCGGCGTCACTATTCCGTTTGAAAAGGGCCTTGACGGTCATTCCGACGCCGATGTGCTGCTTCATGCTGTGACCGACGCAGTGCTCGGGGCTGCTTCGCTGGGCGACATCGGCACGCACTTCCCGCCTTCAGATCCGAAATGGAAAGGTGTTGACAGCGGGAAACTGCTCGCGGCAGTCATGGATCTCACTCAGGCTGCCGGATGGCAGGTGGTGAATCTCGACGCGACGGTGATCTGCGAGCGGCCAAAGCTCGGCGCCCTGAAGGAGCAGATTTGTGCCAATGTGGCCAAGCTCCTCGGCGTTTCACCAGCTCAAGTCAGCATTAAAGCTAAGACAAACGAAAAGATGGATGCGGTCGGCCGAGAAGAAGGCATGATGGCGCTCGCGACAGTACTTCTGGCCAAGGCCTGATACGCAGTCGGCAATCTTCTTGATATGCGGCTGACGCTGAGGGCGATGCGCCGAGTAGAATGGCAATCTTTAGTGTTTCTACTCATCCGCTTTTTCGTCTTTCAATGCAGTCCGTTCCCGAACTCGCCCGCCGCGTGTGTTTCATCCTCTGCGAACCTGCTCATCCGGGCAATATCGGCTCAGCTGCGCGAGCCATCAAGACGATGGGATTTCGCGATCTGCGCGTTGTAGCGCCTCGTGAGCCTGACTATCGGACGCATGAAGAAGCGCTGGCTTATGCAACGAGTTCGGCGGATGTGCTCGAGGCTTCAAAGTCCTATGCGACTTTAGCTCAAGCCCTCGAAGGCGTTACGTACGCTTGGGCGATGACGGGCTACGACCGTGAATTCGGCGCGCCGCTTACGCCGATGCGTCAGGCGGCGTCCGAAACGGCTTCTCGTCTCTCGGCGCTCGAAGGCAGCATTGCTTTCGTTTTCGGCACTGAAAGAAGCGGCCTCACCAACGAGGAAGTCTGCCTTTGTCAGGGTTGCGCAGCGATTCCGGCTGATCCGGTCAGTCCAAGCCTTAACCTTTCACAAGCGGTGCAGATCGCTGCTTATGAGATGCAGCTCGCACTCCTCGACGCTCGCGGAGATGCCGGTGCGCTTTACGATTGGCAGGGACGCTTTGCGCATGAAGAACCTGCGCCGCTCGAGGCGATAGAGGGCTTTTTTGATCATTGGGAGAGGGCGATGGCTGCCTGCGGAGCGCATGATCCCAAGAAACCGCGTCACTTTATGGAAGTCTCTCGCCGGCTGTTCGGCCGCGCCGGGCTCACTAAAAACGAACTCGATCTGCTGCGCGGCGTCTGCGCAGCGGTGATTTGTCCGAAGCGGGACCGCATCGGCACCAAGACGCGAGGCAAGGCGGCGATGCGCGAGCAGACGCAGAACGACCCCAAAAATTCGCCGATGCCGCCCGAAGAACAGTAAGTCTTCGATATCCGCTGTCCCATCAGGACACTTAAGCTATTCACTTGGTTTCAAATCCCCATGTTTAAAGAAGCTCGCGAACTCATCGCCACCATTCGAGAAAAGGATCCGGCCGCTCACGGTGCAGCGGAAATCATCTTTGCTTATCCGGGATTTCATGCGGTGATGATTCATCGTTTTGCGCATTGGTGCGCGATTCAGGGCTGGACGGCATTTGCCCGCTGGGTCTCTCAGGTGGGCCGCTTTCTCACCGGGATTGAAATCCATCCTAAAGCCAAGATTGGCCGCCGGGTTTTCTTTGACCATGCGATGGGCGTCGTGATCGGGGAAACCGCGGAAGTGGGCGACGACTGCACGATTTATCAGGGCGTGACCTTGGGCGGAACGAATCTGACGGCCGGCGCCAAGCGTCATCCGACGCTGGAAAACGGCGTGGTGGTCGAACAGGCTCCCTCCCGCGAATTCTTTGCCGACCCGAAGGAGGAGCGCACCCGGGCCTTTTTGCAAAAGATCGCCCACACGGAGTGATATACGGTCATCGGGGAGCTTCCTCCTCGGACACGAATACGGGTTGCGGCTCCCAGCGCATGCGGCGGCCCTTGAGCGAGCCTTGCATTCTGCTGGCCGCTGTCCCAACAGCAACTCCCTGTTTCCGCCGCTGGCGGCGGTCGTTGCCGTTGCAGGCCATTCCATCGCCCGCCCTATTGCCCTACGGGCAACAGGGTCCCACCCCAGCGGACGGTCCTCAGAGAAACTCCCCGCCTGCTGTCCCGGGCAGCAATGCAGTTCTCCGTTACGACCCCCTCCGGTGAAAATGTGTTTGGAGCGGCCCGCAGGCCGCGACAAACGCGAATTAAAATAAAATTACCTCTGCGATTGCCAGAGCAAAGCGGAGGCAATTCTAAATGGTTCCCTGCCCGAAACGACAACGACCAAACGAGGTACAAGCCATGTTTTTTGGATTTCAGCTCACCTGCGGCCTGATGATGGTGTTCTACGGTTACTCGGTCATGAAAAACCCCCGCGTGTGGGGCGACCAGGGCCGCCGCGCCGTCAAGCCCGAACATTTTGAAGAATACGGCCGCCAGAACGGGCTGTTCTTCCTCAAGGCAGGCTGCGTGATGGCGGTCATCGGCGCACTGGATGCGCTGGTCACGCTGGACGCACTGCTGTATCTGCTGCTGTATGTGTTCGGCTTTGCGTTCGCGTTCTATCCGCTCACCCGCTGGTGCAAGGCCAATGAAGGTTTTAGCTGGCCGTGGCCCCACGTCAAGAGCGAGAAAAAGCGCATCCGGGAGCTGCGCAAGGAGCAGGAACAGCAGGAGAAAAAGTAAACCGGAACCGAGAAGGGCCGCCCGCGTACCGCACGCAGGCGGTCTTTTTTTGCGCCATTCTCTGAGAGAGGCGGGTTATCTGGCAAAGTTCGACTTTCTGAACGATGCAGCGTTGAAAAAGCAACTTCGCCAACATGGCGGAATCCAGTGGGCCTGGCGAAGTTGGAACTCCGCCAGCAGGAGCAACTCCGCCAAGCTGGCGAACATTGAAATTTAAACGTAGATAAATTATAATTTTGGAACTTCGCCACTTGTTCCACTGTAGTAGGAATACCATCTGTTTTTGCCGTCTTTTTGCCGGATGGTATGTTTTTTGACATCGCCAGACCGCACGAGGTCGGCATATGCCCGTTCATAAGTGCGGTCGCTGCACCCGATCTCCTTCACGACGGCGGCGCGCAGCTCACTGCTTGCCATGCTGCCCAACCGGCTCTCGGCCAGCACGTTGAGGATGGCGTCCCGCGTGTCCTCCTTGGTCTGGGCCTGCCGCACCC
>OGRL01001797.1_pt1 | contig 15371 bp, 12 predicted proteins | sample 1553481 | NCBI WGS metagenome assembly OGRL01 (sample SAMEA2580036, study PRJEB22360) | human gut metagenome
TCACAGAAAATATACACAATATAACACCAATCACATTGTAACGGACATATCGCTCATGGAACTGTTCTTTGCGTTCCTTCACCATTCCTGTCACACCATATTCTGTCTCGAAGCATTTTGTCTCTAAGAATTCATATTTCTTCTGTTTCATATCGGTACATACAAAAATTGCAACCGCAATTCCAACCAGTATGAACATCACACACATACCAACTCCACCTGCAAAGTCTTCTCCGATTCCAAACGCTTCCACTTCGCTGGCTGCCCCTAACACGATCAGGCAGATTGGTGATATCACGCAGAGCCACGTTGCAAATGCAATTCTTTTTGCAGCCTCTTTTCTGATCTGCAGAAACTCACTTGCCATTTCCATCGTCACTTTATACTGTGGTTCGTCTTCTTCATAAGAATCCTCCCCGGTATAAATCTCCTCTTCCATCTCATCTTTAATGAGATAGTCCGTCGTCACACCAAAGATCTGACTAAGCTTCAATATTTTATCTAAATCCGGAACTGCCTGTGCCCCTTCATATTTGGAAATGGATTGTCGGCTGACTCCTAATTTATGTGCCAGCTCTTCCTGAGACCAACCATTCTTTTTTCGCAAGTTAATAATCTTATCCGCTAATATCATAAGCGCCTCCTCCTGCCATCCGCATGGCATATTTGATGTTCTTATCGTACGAATTTTCTCCGTTACACACAAGAAAGCCGCACGGACAATTTGTCAACCGATGGTTGCAACCCCTTATTTTTAGCCATTTTTTATGCGCGAACTAGAAAATCCGCAGAAACACCATATAACAGACTGTCCCAAGCAGGATACTCAAAAATGTATTGTGCTTCCATTTGTAACTGACTGCCACGCCCAAACCAATAAGTGCCGGCTTGTGACCCTGTCGCAATATTTTTCTCTTTTGTTTGCTCATCTTAACTATTGATTCCTTTATGTTTATTTGTCGTGCGTCAAATAGATTCCATTCCTAAGTATATTTATTTTTATATCGCGCGTCAAATAAAAAAGCAGATACCTTATGATATCTGCTCTTCTAACTCTACCACCCCAGATCCAGCAGCCAGTTCTGTAACCTGCGTTCGCGGTCTGCATCCGATAAATTCTCATCCTCCGGGGCTTTGTATTCCCCTTTAATTGTTCCATCCAGTATATATAAGACTCTCTTGCAGCAAGATGCAACCTTGGCATCATGCGTTACCATCATAATCGTTGTTCCTTCGCGATTCAGCTTCCCAAGTGCATCCATAACCTCCGTTGAGGCAGCCCGGTTCAATGCACCGGTCGGTTCATCTGCAAAAAGAAGCTTCGGATGATTCACCATACTTCTGCAGATACACGCCCGCTGCAGTTGTCCCCCGGAAACCTCATTGATATCATTGTCTGCAACCTCTATGATTGACAGTTTCCGCATCAATTCTTCCGCAAATGCAACCTTCTCGGCACGCGGCCGCTCATCCTTTTTACTCTCCATTGCCGGAAGCAGAATGTTATCCAATATTGTCAGATTCTTCATCATATACATCTGCTGGAAGATAAATCCCATCTCATCCAGCCGCACCTTCGCAAGCTCCGTCTGTGACAGCTTCGCAATATCCCTGCCTGCAAAGCAAACCGTTCCGCTTGTCGGCACATCCATACCCGATACCGAATAAAGCAGTGTCGACTTTCCGGAACCAGAAGGTCCCATGATTGCTACCATATCGCCCTCTTCCACTTCAAAGTTCACATTTCGAAGAACGTTATTCTGCCGCTTGTCAATCACATATGTTTTGCACAAATCTTTTACTTCCAATATATTCGCCATAATTTACACCCTTTCCGATTTCATTTTCCAAGTGCACTCCTACTCTACATTTACAATGTCTGTGCCACGAATCCTACGTATATGAAATGCGGTGACGCTGACTGCAATCCATGTAATCGCAAGCACGATACCCGGATAGATCAGGATGATTCTTACCGGACTGAAATAATAGTCTACGTTTGTCGCTCCCATCATCGCCCAGATCGGATCACACCACAGTTTCGTAATTGGTCTGGTCAGTACAACTGCAAGGATTTCTGCAAACCCGGCAACCAGCATGAACCGTATTACATGCCACCAGAAGATGCTTCGATTAGAAAATCCAATCGCTTTCAAAAGAGCAATCTGACCATGTTCCGTAGATATAAACGACCGTTTCATCAAAACCGTCACGAGAATAACGACGATTCCTGTTATCGCCAAAAGCAGCAGACAGACCGTATCCATCGTATCCCCAACGCCCATGCAATCTACGCAATATCCCGCAGCATCAAACACTCCGGTAATTCCATATAATTCCTTGATTTTCTTTACACGCGTCCGAATCTCCTTCTCGTCTGGATGATCTGAAAAATCGACCTGAAAGCCCGGCATGGTCGTCGAATACTTCATTGAAGTCGGTGCCTCTTCATGAAGCCGTCCGACCTTCCCCAACTGGTTCATCGTCTGAAATAACGCTGTCACAACACAGTCACGTTTCTCCGTTCCAAAATCAATCGTAACTGTATCTCCGATATCCACGCCAAGCTGATCGGCGATCATCGGCGTAATGGCAATCTCATACGCATTTTGTGGCGGAGTTCCCTTCTCATATGTATAATCCGTCGTATGCGTCTCTGTATTCTGCTGGAATAACACAGAATATAACTTTCCATTTGCCTCACAGGCATACTTGTACCAGACTTCCATGCTTACCTTATCCACCGGCATACCCGCAGCTTCCAACTCATCCGCAATCGCCTGATAGTTCTCCTGCAGGACAGGCTTCTGATCCTTATCCACAAGAACCGGTTTCATCATTTTAGGATCTGTGATATAGATATCCGACTCCTTTCCAAAACAGGTGATCATACTCTTACTCTGCATCGTCGATGTCACCATCACAACGCCAAGCATAAATACCGAGCAGATAAAAAATGGCAGCACGATTGTAATAAACCGGCGTGGTGCACTCAATATATCATTCAGTGCCATATAAAATGGTGTACGCGCGCGACTTTTACTTAACCGGTATATCGTTTTTTTGTGATACCATTCTCCAGTCTGTCCGTTTCGTATCGCGTCAACCGGTGTCAGCTTTCTGACCTTTCCTGTGCAAAGATACGCAAATCCAACCATCAGACCAATCACAGCCAACACGCCGATTGCATTAAAGAGATACCCACCCTCATTGCCAAGCACCATCTTTTTCGAGACAGATGCGATCAGCAGATTGCCAAATGGAATGCTCACGAAAAATCCGACTATTCCGCCAACGATTGCCATTGCCAGATATTTCACAATATACAGGCGCCGTATCTTCGCATTTCGGATACCGATCGCCTTCATCACGCCAATCTCGCGAAATTCCTCCCGGATGGAAAATGTAATCACAAATTTCAAAATCACGAAGGATACGATGATCAGGCAGATACTCAGCACAAGCACAAGCATCGCCAGAATCATATCCATAACATACGACAGGCGGATTGTAGCTCTCTCTGAAGAAAACAATATATTGGTTGCGCTTGCCAATTCCGCCGAAAGTGTCCCTGTATCATCCGTCTCCACCTGAAAGATTCTCCCAAGATAAGGTTCCAACGATTTGTCCGCTTCATACGCTTTGAAATCATTTTCGCTGAGCAGAAATCTTGTATTTCCCATAAGGTCAGAACCAAGCAGCGCATCTTTGATTTCGCCCGCTACTCGAAATGTCTTATCTGTGTTTTTCATCTGAATCCGGATCGTATCTCCGACGTGCATATCATTTCTTGCAAAACTTCCAGCAGTAATATAGATTTCTCCGTCCGCAATCTCCGTCAACTCCTGATTATCTTCCAGAAAATAATGAAACTGCGTCGTATCCAGCGATTGTATCAACAAAGTATTGTTCTTTACTTTCAGTTTCTCGCCCTGATATGTGACATCTCCATTCGTTCCCCAGATACATTTTTCCATGCTGTAATCCTTTACACATCCCGATGTTTTCAGAATCTGCTCTACGCCGCCATCCCCATTCTGCGTGCACAACACATAATCTTTGATCCCGGCTTTTTCAAAAAAATAATCCGTTCCATTCATAACAGTGACCACATTGTTCAGACCACTCGCAACAAAAACCGCTGCCAGAATTGTGAACAATAACAGGATCACATTCATCGTCTTTTCCCGTTTGATATCCCGCTTTAAGATATTCCAGTACATAAATCTGCCCCTTTCCTTGTTTATGGCTCAATCATAACAAGGAAATTATTAAATAATCCTTAAAAAAGAAAAATGCAGGAATCACCTACATTTTTCTAAGTACAATCGTGACTGCAAAGCCTGTTTCCGGTGTCTTTGCATAGATATCTCCATCCATCTTGTGAAGCAGTTCCTTGCAGATATATAAGCCCAATCCGCTTCCGCGAACACCTGCATGATTGCTTCCACGATAAAACGCATCAAAAATATGTGGCAGTTCCTCTTCTTTGAGACCTGCACCAGAATTTTCAATCGTAATCAGGCTGTGGTCTTCTTCCTCGGAAAAAGAAATATGCACATATTTTCCATCGCCATATTTGATTGCATTCTCGAGCACATTCTGTCCCACTTCAACTGCCCGGTCCAGATCACCATATAGCAGATAATCTGCAAAGGACTCCATCTGAAAGTCTGTATGTAAATCCGCGAATTTTTCTTTGTAATAAAGTTTCAACGCCTGCATCATCTGCGACAGATAAAACTCTCCCTGATGCACGTCCAGCTTCAGAAAATCTTCCCGTGCTGCTTCCGAGATTTCACCTACATATTTCTTAATTGTCTCTGTGTTTTTGCGAATCCCGCCAATCGCCTGCTGCCTTTTTTCTTCATTTTCATACAGATTTTCCTCCAGTGCCTGCGTGTATAATTCAATCGCCGAAAGCGGTGTGCGTATATCATGCGACAACGACAATAAGAGTGTCTTCTTCTCTTTCTCCAGCTCCAGTCTTCTTAACTTGTCCGCCTCCAGTTTTTCCCGCAACATATCCAGACTCCACAGAAATTTTCCGAAGAAACGGCTTTTTTCTGCCTTGATTGGTACAGACAGATTCCCTTTTGCAAGTTCTGTTGTAAGTCCTTCCATCGACGCAAACGGACGAACCAGTTTTCTTCCAAGCAGTATCAGAAATGCCGCTGTACAGATCCACAATGCGCCCAGCACCAGATCCAGTTTCCATATACTTCCGTACTGCACCGTGCGTCTGTAACAAAACCGATACAGCTTGCCCTGCACTTCCTCCACACGGTACTCTTCGTTGCACACTTCTTGCGCATCAAAAATGCTTACCCGTGTAAGTGTCGGATAGTCTGACAACTTAATCTGTTCCAAAGGAGTTCCTGTTTCCAGCTCCTGTACACATCGTGCCACATCCACCCGGTACGAATATTCATCCTTGGATTTCAGAGCTTGTACCACAAAAAGATTGCAAATTCCTATCAGGCAGATTTCCAACAATAAGAAAATTATTACAAATCTACGATATTTATTCAAACCGATACCCCGTTCCCCATTCCGTGATAATATGATCCGGATGTTTTGGATCTTTCTCTATTTTCTGTCTGAGCCACTTAATATGTACCGTCAGTGTCTGCATCTCCGATTCACTGTCGCTGCCCCAGATCGTGCGGAACAAATATTCCTTTTTCAGTGTCACGCCTTTATTTTCCATCAGTAATTTTAATAGCTCAAATTCCTTCGCTGTGGAATCAACCTTTTGATCTGCGACATAAATCGTCTGTGTCGCCGTATTCAGGCGGATCGTTCCGGAGATCAATTCCTCCTGTGCGTATTTGCGTTTGAAGATACCATGAATCTTCGCGAGCAGAATATCCATATCGTAAGGCTTTTCAATGTAATCGTCAGCACCCAGATTCAAGCCTTTTAATTTGTCGTTCTTTTCTGTCTTGGCACTCACAATCAGAATATGTGCATTGGATGTCTCTCGAATCTTGGAGCAGACTGCAAAGCCATCCATCCCCGGCAGCATCAGATCTAAGATTACAAGCTTCGCTCCGTATCGTTCAAAAAGCTCCAATGCAGCCTCGCCATCCTTTGCAACGCTCACAATATAATTTTCTTTCCGCAGAAAATCCGAAAGCAGCTCGCCGATTTCATGATTATCCTCTACTATAATGATATCTAACATATATACCTCTACTTCTGCTTCACATCCACATCTCCACTCGATGTTACGATCTTGCACAGGTAACCGGAATCCGCATCTCCATCCGGAACATCCACATCTCCGCTATTGGTTTTCGTCTCAAACCGATATGTGCGTCCCGCTGTAATCTCCATATCGACATCACCGCTCGATGTTGTGATATCGAATTTCTCGGCATCACAGCTCTCCAGATCTATGTCTCCACTGGATGCAGACACATTTACAGTTCCTGCATTCACATCCTGAATTGTAACATATCCGCTCAAGGTTGTTACAGAGATTTCTTTGTATTCCGCATCTGCCAGATACAACCGTGCCGCCGTATCTTTTCCAAATCCCAGTGATACAACCGCCTTATGTGTGCCCTTATCGTCCGTTGTGAATTTCAGCACATGATCCTTCACATCCACATGGCTTGTCCAATCATCCGTATCATAATATTCCACATAATTCTTACCGGTCTTTGATTTGCAGATCTCAATATCCATGCTGCTTGCCCCGGCTATCTCTATTTTATCAAATGCATCCGCAATCTGCACAGTTTTCTTCTCGGTATGAAGTGCTTTCATTGTGGTCAGATCAACCGCTCCATTCGGAAACTTGAATCCACCTATTGCAATTCCGATAAATCCTATAATCACACCGATACCGACTAACACGGATCCAATGATAACCGCTTTTTTTGTCCTGCTCATATCTTAGCCCTCCTTTACGAACTTTCTTTTGATGCCGCTCACAGCTGCCTTACACAGATTCCAGAATCCCACCGTTACCGGCTTCACTGCGACAAAGAACAGAATCGTAAGTCCGACACCTGCGATTCCGCACCCGAGCATAAATACCGCTGCCGGAACATTGCTGATCATCAGGAATGGAACCACAGCTAAAACTCCCGCGATTCCCGCGACTGCTGCTGATATGACCACTGCATAAAATGTAATCAATAGTGAAAATACAACAACTAACATACTTAATACCAGTATTCCTGCTGTAAGTAAAAGCGGCACCCAAACCGGAGAACCAAGTACAATCAGAACAATCTCCCATGCACGCAGGCGATGCGTCGGTTTGATCTTCTGCTTAACGATTTTGCTAAGTGGCGTATCTTCCAGAATCTGATCCACGGCTTCATCCGGTGTATCCATCGTGGCAACCGCCTCTTCCTCCGTCATGCCATCTTCCATCCGGTCATCGATCATCTCACTGTAATAAGCGATGAACCGCTCCATATCTTCCGTCGGCATCTTCGGAATCCGCACCCGGATTGCCGACAAATATTCCTGTTTATTCATGGTCTTGTGCCTCCTTCATAGGTTCTTCCCGAACGATAAACCGATAGATGGATTCCAGTTCCTTCCATTCCTCCTGAAACTCATCGATTCGCGCCCGTCCTGCGTCTGTAATATGATAATATTTCCGAAGTCGTCCGTTATGCTCCACCGATTGTACCGTCAGATACGCATTTGCTTCTAAGCGTCGTAAAATCGGATACAGCGTCGACTCCGAAACTGTCACATACGGTTTCATATCTTTGATGATCTGATATCCATAGGAATCTTCATCTTTGATTGCCGCCAGCACGCATACATCCAACATGCCTCGTTTTAATTGAATATCCATATGTATACCTCCTTATGTCACATACTATACGCCGCATAGTATTATATGTCAAGTAGTATTTTAATTTTTATTCTTGCACCTTCTGCATAATTTCTGATTGCATAAAAAAATCATCATGCTTTCACATGATGATTTTCTATAATCTAGCTTTATTCTACCCTGTCTACTTCTTTTCTTCTTGTCCGTACGAACCGTATGTACCATAATTGCCATAATACTTACCATAGTATTTACCGTAATATTTTCCGTAGGCTTTTCCGGCAACTTCCACCTTATTCATGATCGTTCCAAGAATACGGCAGCCAGACTTCTCAAGCTGTTCTTTCACCTTCTGCTCCAGACGATAACTGATCGAATCTGACGCGATCACAATAATCGCACCATCACAGTTCTGAGCGACAATCGCTGCATCAATTACGGAACCAAGTGGCGGGCAATCCACGATCACATAATCGTATTCCTCCCGTCCCTTCGCCATCAATGCCTTAAACAGATCATTTCCAAGCAGCTCCGAAGGATTCGGTGCACTCTGACCGGAAAATATCATATGCAGATTCTCGATATTCGTCTCATAAATCACATTGTCCAGCTTCTCCTGTCCTGACAGATAATGGGATAAGCCGACAACCTCCTCACTGATTCCATGTCGAACCAGTGCAACCGATTTACGGATATCTGCATCCACATACAAAATCTTCTTTCCTGTCTCTGTCATAGTTCTCGCAAGCTCAAATGACACCGTCGATTTTCCTTCATTCGGTGTTGCCGATGTGAATGCAATCGTCTTGATGTCGCTTCCTAAGAACTGAATATTCGTACGCAAAGCCTTGTACGATTCTCTTGCATTATAATTTAACTCATCAATCTTTTCGAGTACTATCTTCTTCATGTTCCATCCCCTCATTAAGCGCTCTTTTTCATCGCATGCTTACTGCTTTTCTTTGCCTTCTTACCCTTTGTCTTCTTCTCATTCTGGTATACAGGAATCGAGCCAAGATTTGTAAGTCCCAGATATTTCTCTGCATCATCTGCCGTCTTGATCGAATCATCCAACAGATATCTTACAATGATAACACCTGCCGCTAGTACAAACACGATCAATCCACCAAGCACGATGTTCTTCTTTGTATTCGGTGACACTGGATTCTCTGCTACCACACCGGTATCTACGACATTCGGCACTTCCGTCGCCATGACATCTGCTGTTTTCTTCGCTGTGACCTCTGCGTACTTGTCAACAATGGTCTTTGCCATATACGGATCTGCATTTCGCACAGACATGGTCAGAATACGTGTATTAGAATCATTTGTGATTGTAACAGTATCCAAAAACTGTTCATATGTCATATCCAGCTCTAATTCCTGAATTACGGATTCTACTACATTCCGACTCTTCGCAAGCACCATATAATCCTGTGTCAGCTGTGTACCCATCTGCAGATCTGTGAGCGAAGTCAATGTTGTTGTCTTTGACAAAATATACAAAGAGGATGTTGATTCATACATCGGTGTCACACATAAGATCGTATACAATGCCGCGATTACAGCACCTGCAACTGCCGCACCAATCAAAATCCAGATCTTCGACCATAATACTAAAAATAATTCTTTCAAATCAATCTCTTCTGTATTTTGAGACTGTATCTTCTTTTCGTTTTCCATCGTTTCCCTTTTTATCCTCCCTGTTAATCTATCCGTTCATTCCGGAGCATCTTCTCTGCATTTCTATATAATACATCCTCCATGAGATCCGGATCTAATTTCTTCTCCATCCACGCCAGTGCTTCTTTCACAAAAGGCGCCCGGTCATCCGTGTTATGCGCATCCGTGCCAATCATACTGATGTAGCCCTCCTGCATCAGCTTGCGACACCATTTCACATGACTGTCGAACATACCGCCGACCAGACTTCCCGCATTCATCTGCAGGACAGCTCCATTTTTACAGATTTCATCCACGCGGTCAACATGCTTTGTCAACTCGTGATAACGCTCTACATGTGCAACCAACGGGCGATATCCCGCCTGTGTCAGCATACGGATTGCTTCAAATATATCGGAATAGCTCGTCGCAGGTGCAAACTCTACAAGCACGTATTTTGTCCCCTGCATCGTATTGATGCGCTGGTCTTTCAGTGCCGCAATCACGCCTTTATTCCAATATACCTCGTTTCCAAGATACATCTCATAATCTGGATATTTCTTCTGCACCTTCCCGCGCAGTACCTCAAATATCTTTTTAAAATCTGCTCCTGTCTCCTTGGTATGTCCCAGATAATAATGCGGTGTCAGGATCATCGTGCGGATTCCCTGACTATATGCAATATCAATCATATCCATAGACATCTCTTCGTTCTTGGAACCGTCATCTACCCCCGGTAGAACATGACAATGTACATCTACTATCTTCAACTGTTTATCCCCTTATTTGTCTTCCATTTGGCTCTTACGGACTACGCCGACCAGCGTCATAAGCAGTACGCCCACGAGAACCGCCATACTTGCAATCGCACCTACAGCCGCGTGCTTTGCATAGTCCCGCATAAATAAATACAGGCTCGACGGCTGCATATAAATCTTCGCATACGGCTTCATCACATACAATCCAATCGCAAAAAGTAATGCAATGACTGCTCCTGCAATCACACCACGCGCTATATACCGCACGCCACGGTGATGATACCGATCCATAAGTATAACAATCACGACCATAAGCAGCATATTGACTGCCATAATCGGAAGTGTCTGTTTCATGAATGCCCAATATCCCTGCTTGATTCCATAAATGCTGGAACCAACCATATCCATAGAATAACTCTGCACATTTCCGACAATCACATTCGCACAAGTCTGCTGTGCTTCCTCAGAAAGCCCACATTCGATTCCCATTAACTTCTGCTGCAGCTCTGAGCCATCATAATTCTGTATCGTTCCGCTCAGACTACTCTTTGCCTGCTGCTTTGCTGCTTTCAAAAAGGTATCATATCCTACCTGCTGCATCATCGTATCAACCGCTTCGGCATCTTGATCTGCAAGCTCCCGCGAAATCGCCTGATTCATATCATCATAGACATATCTATAATACCCGCTGGAGGTCAGATTATCAATCACAAATGACTGACGGAACACACTTGCTCCCACGCCGAGCAGTAACACGCCCGCCATGACATGTGCCGCGATTATCACCATATATACATTTCCCGTAATCTTCCGATATGTACTGCGCATCTTATGGTTCACATAATACCGTGCAGTCTTCCGATTGCGTTTCTTTCTCTGCCAAGGGAAACATTTTCCAAGATACAAACCAAGTACCAGCAACAAAATAATGCCAAGCATCGTAAAAATAACGATATTTCCAATATGCACATAGTTTGTCACATCCAATGGATGATTGACAGATGGCAGTTCTTTCTTCTCGCTTCCGTCCTTGTTCTCATATACGATCGTGTGGTGTTCCACATCATATGTGACCTTGCCATCCGCTTCCTCTTTGTCGATCTGCTGGATCACTGCTTCCGTTGTCTGTGCCCCTGCAGATTCCTCAGTGGAACCATCCTCTTTCACGCCCGCTTCCGGATTTTCTGCTTCTGTTGTTGCTTCCTCCGTCGGCACAATCATGATTGGCGGCTTTGTCGTCTCTGTTGTCGCTTCTGTCGTATTCTCTTCTGTCGTCTCCTCTGTAGTATCCTCGGCATCACTCAGCTTATACAGATATCCTTCTGCAACACCCTGTGCAATACTTCCATACATCTGCGAAATCGCCGCATCTGCCTGACTTGCAGACAAATCGACATCATCCTGTGCCAGATATCCGGTTAACTGTGAAATATATTCCGGTCTTGCCGCATACGCTTCGTTATTGTAATAAAATGTTCCGGAAGCTGCCGCAATCACACGCGCTTCCTCACCGTTAATATCACCCGCCAGAGCGCGAACAGAAAATCCCAACACCATCATCGGCACGATCAGCGCCAGCGTTGCGATCCGCGCAAACCTTCTATGAAAATGAAATCTTCTCCCTTTGGATTCCATATAGCTCCTCGTTTCCTCTCTATCATATGCTTGGGAAATTGCAAAAAGTATGTAGAATGTAATTTTTGCAATTTGCTAAACATATCATATGTTTTAAATCATATAAAGGCTGCTACAGATTGTAACAGCCTCTATATATGTTTTATTTTGTACGGAATGTACGTTTTTGATTACCTAACTACTGTAAGCTTTGCAATCTGCTCATTAGCCATATTCTTGAAGAATGTGTCGTTTGTTACATCTCCAACAACATACATAGCATTATCCTGGAAGTATACCTGGTATGCTTTTCCATTGATCTTTGCTGTTGTATATCTGCTGTCGATAACCGCATCACTAATTGTGTATGTGTTTGTCTTCGTCAATGTAATGGTTGCCTTTACAGCCTTGTTATTTGCATAATCAGCCTTGTTCTGAATAGCCTGAGCTGCCTTGATAACCTCGTTTGCCTTACCTGCTCTAACTGGAGCTGTAAGAGTCATAGTCTTACCTGCAACTGCTGCCTTGATATTTGTGATTACATTGCCATCCTTGAAGTATGTCAAAGTCTCTCCATCATACTTAACTGTATATGTATCATTGCCACAAGTTGCTGTCCAATCTTCACCCTTTAATCCCTGAAGATCTGAATTACAGTTCTTAACTGCATCATTTAAGTCATCTACGAGTGTCTCTCCAACACCTGAGAATGTCAAAGTTGCAGAAGCCTTATCAAGAACCTCTACCTTTGTTGTAACAGCATCCTTAACTGTTACCTGAATCATAGTCTGAACCTTAGCGTTCTCCTTAGATGTTACGATAATCTGAGCTGTACCTCTGGCAACACCAGTGATAACACCCTTCTCATCAACAGTTGCAACCTTCTCATTTGAAGATGCATATGTAACAGCTGTATTTGTTGCGTCAGCAGGAACAAATGAAAGCTTTGCCTGTGCTGTAGCACCAACTGCAACATCCAACTGTGCCGGAGTTGCAAGGATCTGTGCAAGTGCCTTAACAACTGTAACCTTAACTGTTGCAGACTTCTTAGATCCGTCTGTTGTTGTAGCTGTAATAGTAGCTGTACCAGCCTTGACTGCTGTAACCTTACCTGTTGTATCAACAGTTGCTACAGACTCATCTGAAGATGTGTAAACAACTCTCTTGTTTGTAACAGATGTAGGAGCAAAGGTAAGCTTAACCTTATCTGTTGCACCAACATTCATAGTTGTAGACTTTGTCATAGTAGCAGAAAGAGCTGTTGCCTTAACCTCTGCTGCTGCCTGTGCACCCTTCTCAGTAGCGCTCATGAATGCATAGCTGTTTGTAGCAGGCAACGCATTTGGAGCTGGCGATCCCTTAGGAACTACACAGATCTGAATACCCTCAAGTCTCTTAGCTGCACCGGCAGAACCAGCAGTCTGACCATTCTTAGCCCATCCTAACCAGCCATATGTCTGTGCATGTACTCTGTAGTATACATCATAGTAATTTGCAACTTCGCCTGTAAGCTTAATCTCGATTGCTTCAAGTCTCTTTGCCTCATGAGATGTACCAGACATCTGTCCATCCTTTACCCAGCCTTTCTTCCAGCCGTATGTCTGTACATGAGTTCTGTATGTGATACCGCCTGTTAAGCCAGGGATATCAAGCTTTGTAGTATCAAGCTTGATCTTGATACCTTCCAATCTCTTTGCTTCGCCGAATGTACCAGCTACTGCGCCATCACAAACTTCTTTCTGATCGCCGTATGTCTGTACATGTACGCTGTACTTTACTGCACCATTTGCTGTCATAGAAGGTGTCTTACCAAGATCTACAAATGCGCAGCCAAAAGATCCCTCTGATGGAAGTGTGCCCTTAGGAAGAATCTGAATCTGGATTGACTCCAGTCTCTTTGCCTGTCCTGCTGTACCAGCGGACTGACCATTCTTAGCCCATCCTAACCATCCATAAGACTGTGCATGTACTCTGTAATATACATCATACTTGCTTGCGTCGGAACCTGTCAATTTGATCTGGATTGCCTCCAGTCTCTTTGCAGCACCAACGGTACCACTCTGACCACCATTTGCTGAGAAGTTCTTTTCCCAACCTTTTGACTGAATGTGGGTTTTGTACTCAATGCCAAGATTCTTGTTACCTTCGACCTTAATCTCAATTGCTTCCAGTCTCTTAGCTTCACCTGTTGTACCTGCAGACTTGCCATTCTTTACCCAGCCCTGCTTCCAGCCATCTTTCTGGACATGTACACGATATGTAACTGTCGGTACAGATGCAGCTTCTGATGTCAAAGAACCGGTTGTAATCACGCTAACTGCAACAACGAAGGCTAAAAGAAAAGCAACAATCTTCTTCATACTTTTCTGCATGTTTTCTCTCCTCCTTATAAAGATTCTTTTTTTCGAGTCAAAACTTCATCCTTTGTATAGGCACACCACAAATAGACGAAGTTCGCCCCAATTTCTACATACGTCAGTTATTGTACAGCATGAATTTACTTAATTCAATATTTCAGAATTACATTAAACGTGCTAATTTTTACATTTCAGAAGAGAGAATTTCATTTATGCACGAATATTAGTAGATAATGCACTCTACCCAAAATCGCCTTGTTTATTCAAAGTATTTCATCATTTCTGCCAGTTCATCCGACACCTTGCTGACATGTCCGGTTGCCGTGTTCATCTGGTCGATTGCTTCGGCAATACTTGTCACATTCGCAGATACTTCCTCGTTACTTGCCGCATTTTCTTCGGAAATCGCACTGAGGTCAGTAATATTGGCTATGATGGACTGCTTGATACCATCAAGCTGCTTTGACTTCTCGCTGATCCGCGTTACTGCCACAATATTATCATTGATCGTCTTACTGAGTGTTGCGAAGCTGCTCCGTGTGGCTGAGATATCATCCTGCTCTTTTCTGAGCAATGTCTGTACATCATGTACCATACTCACACACTCATTTGATTTCGCAAAGATATTATCAGCCACCTGTTTGATCGTATCCACACCCTCGGCACTCTGCTCTGCCAGCTTCTTGATCTCACTTGCCACAACCGCAAATCCGCTTCCCGACTGTCCGGCACGTGCTGCTTCGATTGATGCATTTAACGCAAGCAGACTTGTCTGTCCGGTAATATCCATAATCAGGTTGACTGCCTCATTGATTGACAGAATCGCCTGGTTTGTCTCTTCAATCTGATTTGTGATCCGCTCAATAATCTCTGCCGACTGGTTTGAGCTGTCCAGTACAGTCTCCATGGACTTGGTTGCTGTGCTGTTCGCCTTGCCCATCTGCTCAGAATTTGCACTTAATACCTGCACATCATTATCGATATCCGTGATTGCATTTCCCATCTCGATGGACTTCGCATTGACATCCTGCACATTATCTGCCAGTGTCACCGCGGTCACAGACAATTCCTCCATCGCCTGACTGATCTGTCCGGCACCCTCATTACTGAAATCAGCGCGCTCATTCAGGGAAGATGTATCCTGCTGCAGATTCACAACATGATCATTTACACTTG
>OGRL01001802.1_pt1 | contig 15354 bp, 9 predicted proteins | sample 1553481 | NCBI WGS metagenome assembly OGRL01 (sample SAMEA2580036, study PRJEB22360) | human gut metagenome
GGATATCGGACACAGGGGCCGCAAGGGCCCTTACACCAACTTTCTCGACACTACCCCCTCAAGATCAATCTGCTTTCACAAGATGGCACCCCTTTGGGGAATGACAGCATTTCGGTCCAATCACACATTTCCGGGATCGGCTGGGAGCCTCAGCCGGTGGGTAACGGGCAGACATCTGGAACAGTTGGACAGTCGCGAGCCATCGAAGCGATCAAGCTATCTTTGTCGGGCGGTCTTTCTGACTCGTATGACATTTGGTATCGCGTTCATTCTGCAAATGTTGGTTGGCTTGGCTGGGCCTCAAATGGTGAGCCTGCTGGAACACAGGGCTATGCTTATCAGATCGAAGCTATTCAGATAAAGGTGCTTCCAAAAAATGCTCAAGATGCGCCAGCGCGAGGCGATGCCTTTAGGGACCATTCCCAGGAACCGCCTACTGTTTCCTATCGATCTCATATCTCCAATGTTGGATGGATGGGTGTTGTCGCGGACGGAAAGACATCGGGGGTCATTGACTCAAGAAATGCAATCGAGGCACTGTCGCTTAGTGTTAATTGGTATGGCCACGGAGGCTCTATTTCCTCTCGCGCGCACGTCTCTGGCATTGGTTGGCAAAGCTGGTCTTCAGGTACTGTTGGCACGACCGGGCAGTCTCGGTCAGTTGAGTCCGTTCAGTTTAAGCTCAATGACGAAATATCTGCAACTTACGACATTTGGTACCGTGTGTATGCTTCCAAATTGGGCGGATGGTTGCGCTGGACGTCCAACGGGTCTCCTGCGGGCTCGGTGGGGAAGGGTGCCGCCATTCAGGGTATTCAGGTTATGTTGGTCGAAAAGGGCTGCTCTGCTCCTGGAGATACAGCGAATCATTTTATTGGAGCTACGGATGTTCTGAGTGGCAGTTCGTATGGCCTTAATGGCAATAGCTTGGGCACTGTGCAGGGTAAAACGATTTTAATGGGTTCCGAGAGCGGCTCTGAGCCTTTAACATCGCTTTCTATTTCGTTTGATAATCAAGAGACTTCAGGTTCAATCGGTTATTCAGGCTGCTATGAATTTAGTGGATGGAGCGGAGTTGTTTCTGACGGTGCCGCGCTCAATTCTAAAAATGATGGCCGTACTTTGAAGGCCGTGAGATTGACTCTTACTGGTGATTTGTCTAATGCCTATGACGTTTGGTACCGGTGTTTTGACTCCAAAAAAGGATGGCTTGGCTGGGCGTGTAATGGCGCGGATGCGGGGGCAACGATACCGGGTTCATTCCTTAAGGCTGTCGAAGTAAGGATTATCAGTAAAGGCAGTGGCGCTCCCGGAGTAACGGACGGAGCATTTGTTTCCGATACTTCCGCCGATTGCGCTCATGTTGTTTATCAGGCCCATTCCGCTAGCCGTGGGTGGTTTCCATCTGTTTTAGATGGGCAGGATGCCGGCACAACGGGAAAATCGCTTTCGCTTCAAGCTCTGAATGTGGTGCTGGCCGGTGTGGATGATGATTCTCTGGTTGAGGCACGAGCTCATGTTGCCAATATTGGTTGGCAGGAATGGCGGTCTGCCGGTTATGTTGGGACCGTTGGACAAGGATTGGCCATTCAGGCTCTTGAGCTGCGCATTTATGGTCCCCTCGCGAATCAGTATGACATCTACTATCGAGTTCATTCGGCTGGTTATGGTTGGTTGGGTTGGGCCAAAAACGGCGATTCCGCTGGAACTACCGGGTTAAATATCCAGATAGAAGCTGTCCAAATTAAGCTTGTCGCGAAGGGCGGGAATCCTGGCTCATCGTCTGCGCCCCCATTTATCTCTGCTCCAGCTCTAACGCTCCAGGCGCATGTCGCCACGCTTGGTTGGATGAATCCCGTTGGCAACGGTGGTGTTGCGGGCACAACCGGCAGATCGCTTGCTATTGAGGCGCTGAAGTTGAATGTCTCCAGTAGCGTATCAGGCGGTATTGAGTACTCCGCCCATGTACAGGATGTGGGCTGGCAAGGTTGGACTTCCAATGGGAATGTCGCTGGCACAGTAGGCTGCGCAAAGCGTATCGAGGCTCTTAAGATTAAGTTGACCGGTGATTTATCGAACTACTTTGATGTTTGGTATCGAGCATATTGCCAAGACTTTGGGTGGCTCGACTGGACCTCAAATGGGCAGCCTGCGGGTACGTCTAGGATAGGCTGCAGAGTCGAGTCTGTTCAAGTGAAGATTGTTCCCAAGGGCGCTGGTGCTCCCGGTTCTACTGCGCGTCCGTTTACTGACCAGCCCTTGTTGCCGGCAGATATGATGACTATGCTTAATCGAGCTAATTGATATTCGAGCAGCACAAGCTGGCTCATTATGGTTGACAGGCAAGCATGCCGCCTTGGAGTTTTTCGTGGACAGCGCGGGTCGTGGAGTTACGCTCAATACTGGACTTGCTCTACCGGCGCCCCTAGTACTCCAACGCCTACGGGTGAGTATACCGTCACCGGCAAGGGCTACTCGTTTGGACATGGGTATACCTGCTACTACTACACGCAGTTTTACGGTGACTATCTGTTCCATTCAATACCGTACTACCAGGGAACTTTTAATCCCATGGACAGCCGAATGGGAATGCATGTTTCACAAGGCTGCGTGCGTTTGCCCATTGATCGCGCTAAATGGATTTGGGATAACGTGCCCCTTGCTACCAAGGTGGTAATCTACTAACTATTCCCGTAAGCGGTGAGAGCTTGTTAGAGGGCCCTTTCCTGTTGCCGTAGTCTTGGCAACAGGAAAGGGCCCTTGCCGTTGGATTAGGCTCCTTTTTCTTCGTTCACCTAATTGGTGACATTAATGAAGCTAACTCCCGATAGTATGGTTATTGACGACCGTCTATCTTGGAGGCGATTCTTTTGAAAAGGCAATTTAGAGCATTTATTGTTCTGATTTCCTGCTTCATGACGATGCTGCTTTTGAGCCCTTTGGCTTGTTGGGCAGATCAAAATGTTGGTTCCAACGAATATGAATCCGTTCCAGAGACCCAATCCGACCCCTCGGATCAAACTGCTGCTGTAGCCGATGAAACGGCGCCTTCGATTGATGCTACCCTGGAGCCCAAAGAGGCGGCCCCGGACGTCAGCTATAAATCTCACATTTCAGGCATTGGTTGGGAGCCGACGTTTACATCGAATGGCTCGACCTCTGGCACAACAGGCCAGTCCCGTAGGCTTGAAGCACTCAGGGTTTCCCTCCCTAATTCAGAAGACCTTGGTATCGAATACCGCTCTCATGTTCAAAATGAAGGCTGGCAGGATTGGGTTTCTAATGGAGCCGTCTCCGGCACAACGGGAAAGGGCCTTCAGATTGAAGCCGTCGAGCTCAAGCTGACGGGCAACAGGGCAGCTTCTTATGACCTGTATTATCGCGTTCATGCTTCTAATTTCGGCTGGCTTGGATGGACTTCAAATGGGTCGACTGCGGGAACCACCGGTTGGTCTTATGCCGTTGAAGCAATACAGATCGTCATTGTAAAAAAGGGTGACGCGGCGCCCGGCGATACTGCTGGTGCCTATGTCCCATATGTCTTTAATTGCTCTCTTTCTCAGGTTGGGGAGACGACTAAAGTAACCCTGAATATTCCGCAGATCGAGGATATAAAACGACTCGGGATCGCTGATTCGATAAAGGTGGCAGGCTCCATGTCGTATGGAGGGAGGGTCACCCGTTCCGTCTCAAGCACGATTGCACTCGGAGATCTGGGCTCTAGCTCCAGTGAAATTGAATTTAGCGATTATGGTCCGTTTGACGTTACGTTGCAGTATTTGAAGAACGGAAACATCGTTCAAGAGGACCATCAGTCAATTGGCATTTCTGCGAGTGAGTACAACCTTGCCCCTTTGAGTGCTTCTTTCCCCGTTGTTCTCTATTCGCTATCTTTCTGGGATATCAGTACCTCTTCTGCTGGAACGACCGTTCCGTCAATTGTAATGCTCGATCGTCCAAGTGCCTATAACTGGAACTCGCTTCCATCCGGGATGTACGGTCTTCCGTATCTGACTCATGAGGAGAATGCTTCTAGTTCGAGCTATCAGGCGTTCGCGGATTATGTCGCTGCTCTCTACAAGATCAATCCCAAGGCAAAGTTCAATCTGTATATCAATGACATCACCTGTTCGTTGATCCATAGGATGATTTACGCCAACAAGATTCCCGCAGGCCAATACTCCATTCGGCTGTTGTCCGATGGATCCGCCACGTATGTCTTTACCAACGAAGCCTTTGACGTTAAGGATCCAGATTCTAAGCAAGCGGAGCTGATTACTTTATGGAACGCCGCCAAGAATAAGGAATACGAAACCGGTGAGGTCTCAAAGTCGTATAGCGATTATCACGATCACTGGGATTCTATGTATGCCGTGCTGAGTATTGAGCCTGGCACTCAGTGGTGGATGACTCGAACGAATCTGTTTACGAGTGGTGACGATAATGCCTTTGCGAATAAGATCGCGTCCGATCCCGGCGTTAAGAAGGTGAATGTTTCGGGCATGCTTACGAGCCTGCAGAATAGGGGAGAGGATACAGTCCAAGCGTTTAAGGCGCTGTACAACTTTAACGATGGCTATTTTGATGCGGCGACTCAGCAGGGCAAAAAGGTAATGATGCTGCTTGGAACGTACGTTTCTTACGAGCAGAATTTTGACGACTATGCCAACTTGACCGAAGTTATCTATGGCGATGACTATTTGTATTATTACAAGGGGCATCCAAACACACCGACGGGTATGTATCCCCAAAAGCAGGAACAGCTTGACCGTCTTGGCATTACCGATGTCGATTCTTCCGTCGCTGCAGAGCTGATCCTCTTCTTTAATCCGGAGATCGGTCTGTCTGGTTATGGGTCTAGTACGTATAACTCGGCCAGTGCCGATGCTGCTGGTGGACTTTGGAATTCCACAAAGGCCGAGGCCTTGAAGCCGGGTGCCGTCATCGATTATTCCATTATGGATTGGTTTGCTTCTCCGATTACCGAAGACACGGATGCTGCTATCAGATCCCTTTGCAAACAGGGAGACTCTTGCTATCTCGTAGAGTTTTCGGATTCCATACTTGCTTCGGCAAATTACGACTTTGCTATCTATTCGCACAATAGCGGTGCTCTGACTTATTTCAAGAAGGGCGAGTCGGGCTATGATGTTGTTAAGGTGTCACGAGGCCCTCTTGACGTCTTGGCAACTTCGCATGTTTCAAATGACGGCTGGCAATCGGCCTCTAAGGGTGGAAATGCTTCCGGTACCGTTGGGCAGTCAAAAGCCGTCGAGGCTATTACTCTCAATCTGCAGAATGCTCCCTATGATGGTGCATTGGAGTACAGGACACATGTTTCCGATTATGGCTGGCAGGGCTATGTGAAGGAGGGGAAAGTTTCTGGTACTACGGGCCAGAGCAAGTCTGTCTAGGCTATTCAGATTCGCCTGACTGGTGAGATGGCCAATCACTATGACGTTTATTATCGAGCTCACGTTCAGGATAAGGGATGGCTCGGTTGGGCCTGCAATGATCAAGTTGCCGGAACGACCGGTTTCGTTTTGAGGCTAGAGGCATTTCAGGTCGTTTTGGTCGAAAAGGGTTCGCCCGCTCCTGGGGATACGAGTCAGCCCTCTATTCAGAGAGCGTTTTCAATCAAGGCACATGTTTCAAACCTTGGTTGGCAGTCGCCTGTTTACGAAGGCATGACCGTTGGCACAACTGGCCGAAATCTTGCTGTTGAGGCGTTGACGATTAGCAAGCCTGACCTAGGGTATTCCGGCGGCATCGAGTATCGAGCTCACGTTCAAAATATCGGCTGGCAAAAGTGGGTCAAAAATGGAAAGGTTGCCGGTACTACGGGGAAGTCTCTTGCTGTTGAGGCTGTTGAAATAAAACTGACGGGAGATCTTGCCAAGCATTATGACGTTGTCTATAGGGCACACGTTCAAAGCAAAGGTTGGCTAGACTGGGTTAAATCGGGCGAGTGTGCCGGTACAACTGGTGAGGCTCTGCATCTAGAAGCGCTTGAGGTTAGGCTGGTTGAGAAAAGCTAAATATAGATCCAATTTGCCTATATACCAACGCTAATGAAGTGGGGGTGAATTGATGGGGTTGTAGTCCCCTCAATTCACCCTCTTAGTTGCAAGTTATTTGAAAGAGACAAACCGTGCTAGACTTTATCCTTTGTGTAAGGATTTCGTTTCGGCCTCTTTCATTAAGTCGTCATCATTAATTTCTATTGGGTGAATTAAGGTGAAGTTTGGTAATCATGAATTTGCTTTATACGGTTGATAACAATTTTGTCCCACAGTTGGCCGCCAATATTTGCTCGGTTGTTTCAAATCATTCCGGTATTCAAGACATTACTTTTCATGTCTTCTCTAATGGCATTACAGAGGATAACCAGCGTTTGCTCCAGGAGATGGTGACCGAATACAACCAAAACCTTGTATTTTATGATATTTCGAACTTCAAAGATGCTCTCGGGTTTGATTTTGATACATCGGGATGGAATGAAATAGTTCTTGCTAGGCTTTTGATGGCACATTTTCTACCTAATGAGATCGAAAGAGTTATTTACCTCGATGGCGATACGATTGTTCTTGGGGATATTGCTCTTCTTTGGAATCAAGATCTTAAGGGTTGCGTGGTTGGAATGGTTCCCGAGCCAACGGTCGGCCCATCTCGACTTAATGATTTAGACTTAAATGGCTGTCTGTACCACAATGCTGGCGTGTTGCTCGTTGATTTAAAGCAATGGAGATCAACTTGTTGCGAAGATCAATTATTGGATTATTGCGAGCGCCGCTCAGGACGCTTGTTTGCGAATGATCAAGATGCTCTAAATGCAGTACTTAAAGATAAGATTTGCAGTTTATCCCCTGCGTTCAATTATTCCAATATCTTTGACTACTATCCGTTTATATTCTTAAACTCGTTAATGCCGGGCTTTTCGGATGAAAACAGTTTTAATACCGCAAGATCGAAGCCCATCGTTGTCCATTATCTCGGCGAAGAGAGGCCATGGCGGCGGGGGAATACTCATCGCTTCAATAATGAGTATCACTTTTATTTATCAGAAACGTTCTGGAAGGACGCGAAAGATGAAGATGGTTGGGGCGCTTATTTTCTTGCTTGGCGGACTTTTAATTTCCTAACCAGGCCTTTTCCTCAGCTTCGTTATAAAGTGATCAGCGGGTTGATTCCCGCATTTCTTAAATATCGTGCCTCGCAAAGAAATAAATAGGATTATGGATAAAATCAAAGACAAGTCTGTTTGCATTGTTTTACCCACATATAACGGCGGAAAGTATTTGGCCAAACAGCTTGATAGTATCTTGGAGCAAACTTGGCCTAATTGCTCCGTCTATATTCGTGATGATGGTTCAACGGATGAAACTGTTGAAATTGCACAATGGTACTGTCGGTCAAACTCCAGCATTCATTTAATTCAAGATTCAATCGGTAATCTTGGGTGCCCAAATAGTTTTTATGAAATTATCAAACGGGTTCCCGAATATGACTACTATGCATTTGCCGATCAGGATGATATTTGGAAGACCGATAAAATTGAACGGGCAGTCAGGGCAATTGAAAATAGTGGAGACAAGGTGCCGACTGTCTACTTTTCTTCCTTTTCATATGTAAACGAAGATGGCGAGACGATACGCGAGTCGGCTCCGCAGGACAAGTACCTCTCTTTTCATAACACCTTGTTTTATACTCCCGGACTAGGCTTCACGATAGTATTTAATCGCCTTGCCTGCAGGGCCTTTATTCTTGAGGTAGATCCAGGGAATGAAATGCATGATCGCTGGCTGATTCGGTGTGCTTCGGCATTTGGAAGGGTATTGTTTGATTCCGTCTGTACGGCTTCACATGTTCGTCATTCCTCTGCGGTCACGTCTGGAGATAATCGTTATTTTGATCTTTTAAAGACCTATTTTAAGGACGAGCTATTTGGTGATAGATCGAAAGATGAGAGTAAAATGTTAAGCCATTTTTCTGCGGTGTTTTATGATGAGCTTAGTTTTGAGCAGAAACATGAGCTTGATATTTTCACCAATGATGATGGGATTATTTCAAGACTTAGGAAAGCATTTTTCCCAAAGCGTCTGCGACCTACTTTGATTTCTGATTTACTTCTTCGCGTTTTGTTTTTATTCAACAAGGCCTGATGATCCACTGCTGGAGTGATTGTGTCTAATAGAAAAACGAAAGAACTCTCTGTTGAGCAGAGTCTTGTTTGGAACAGCGTCGGCTCGATGGCGTATTTGATTTGCAACTGGCTGATTACTGTTCTTGTGGTGACACTTGGTTCCGACATTAGCATGTCTGGTAGCCTTGCTGTGGCTATGTCTGTTGGTAATATTTTTGCGACCATTGTTTTGCTTAGAGCGCGCCCCGTTCAGGTTTCTGAGAGCTATTCTGATTTTACGACTGGGAATTTTATCGCTCATAGAATCGTTGCAACAATATTTGCCTGTGTAATTTGCTTCTTCTATTGTTTAGTCTCTGTTGCATTCAGCGATTGGGCAGTTGTTGCTGTTTATTGCCTATTTAAAGCTGGCGATTCATTTGTCGATGTTCTTCACGGTGTGGATCAGGTAAACAACAGATTGGACATTGCGGCTATTTCTCAAATAATTCGTGGCGTAGGAGTTCTAGTCTCTTTTTCGTTGTGCTTGTTGCTATTTGATAACTTGGTAATAGCCGTTGCTTCAATGGCTATTGTTACCATAGCTGTTGTGCTTATATATGATTTTAGAATGACAAAACGGTTTTGTGCCGTTATGCCTGATTTTGATTTTACTTCCCTTATCAAATTGTCACGTATCTGTTTTCCCGGGTTTGTTGCATCTCTTGCGTGCACGGCTGTTGTTAGCGTAACAAGACAGTTCTATGGTCTTTCCTATGGAAATGAGGCGTTGGGTTTTTATGCCGCCGTTGCCACTCCGACTGCCGTAATTCAGGCTATCGTATCTTATCTATATGCCCCCCTGCTTGGACCTATTTCGGCAATGTGGCGAGAAAACGAAACTCACCGATTACGCTTAGTATTTATTAAAATGCTCGCTTCCGTATTCGTTTTGACGGCGATGTGTGCCATTGCTAGTGCTTTTATAGGCGAACCTGTGCTTACTGCTATTTATGGCAAAGAAGTTGGTCTTCACTCAGATTATCTTCCGCTGGCACTCGTTGCTACCGCATTCACTGGTTTGAACTTTTTCACTATTGATGTTTTTATTGCATTTGGGAAACCGATTATTGGCACGATTTCTGGTGCCGCTTCGTTAGCGTTGGCCGTGTTTCTTTCTCGTTATTGTTTTGTGAATCCGGTATTTGCTTCTGATGCAAATATCATCAATATCATTATCTTGGTGGCATACGGTTTTGGATTATTATTTTCTTTCCTTTGTATAATTAACCTATTAAATCGGAAGGCGAAGCAATCTGTCACATCCGAACTGTAAATTCGTGCTCCTTGTTTTGATAGGGTTTTTCAGTTCGACTTGGGCTGTTTGAGTGATATTTTGTACTGAGGATTCAAATGATGCATGAATTAAGAGCGCTGGTTATCATCCCAGCTTTTAATGAAGAGGCGAACATTTTAGATACGGTTTCTTCTGTGGAGGAAGCTGGATACGATTATGTAGTTATCAACGACGGCTCCACTGATGACACTTTGCGTGTTTGTCGCGATGCGGGGGTTAATGTCCTGGATTTACCGCAGAATCTTGGCATTGGAGGTGCGGTTCAAGCCGGACACAAATACGCCAAGCGCTTTGGCTATGATGTAGACATTCAAGTTGATGGTGATGGGCAGCATGACGCCCATTACATATCATGCTTGCTTGATGAAATAAATAATGGGTCTGATTTAGTTATCGGATCGCGATTTCTTGAGGAATCTGAAGGCTTCAAGTCAACCTTCTTGAGGCGTCTTGGAATTAGATGGCTCTCTGCGGTAATTCATCTTACAACTCACGTTCGTGTTAGCGACCCCACTTCTGGTTTTCGCGCATGTGGATCTAAGGCCATAGATCTATTCTGTAAAAAATATCCCGTAGACTATCCAGAGCCGGATTCCGCTGTTGCGGCTATGGTTAAGGGCCTTCGCGTTACAGAAGTGCCTGTCGTAATGAAAGAACGACAGGGGGGAAAGTCGTCAATTTCTGGTTTTAGTAGCATTTATTACATGATAAAGGTTACTTTGGCGATTATCATCTCTTCATTCTCGAATTAGGATGGGTTGTTATGCATATTTCCTTACAGTTTGGTGTCATTACTGCTTGTTTAGTTTTGCTTTGTTTTGTGCTGCGTCTTGTATTGAAGGATAGCCTTCAGCTCAAGTATTCACTTCTTTGGATTGTTCTTGCATTGGTTTTGTTGGTATGCGGCCTCTTTCCGCAACCTCTTTACTTCATTTCAAGTTTATTTGGTTTTCAGACTCCAGCCAATTTTGTTTTTGTCTTAGGGTTTTTATTTTTGATATGCATTGTTCTTTCTATGGCATGTCTGTCAAGTAAACAATCTTCTGCAATTGCTAACTTAACTCAACGAATTGCATTGCTTGAAAAAGAGCTTGAATCAAAAAATAGGGAGTAATGCCATGTGCTTGGCAAAAGATCATACATTTGTATTGTGCGCATACGGCGAGTCTCCGTACTTGTCTGACTGTTTAGATTCTTTAGTGAACCAAAGCACCCGTAGTAATATCCTTATATCGACGTCAACTCCTAATTCCTATATTGATCGTATAGCGTCTAATTATTCGATTCCGGTAATTGTTAACGAGGGGTCGCCTAGCATATCTCATGACTGGAATTGTGCTATTGCGAATTCAAATACAAAGCTTGTGACTATAGCACATCAGGATGATATCTATAGCTCTAGTTATACGGAAACTATGCTGCGGGCTATGAAAGAAGCGGATCAACCTTTAATCTTCTTTTCTAATTATGGTGAGATAAGAAATGGCATATATGAAGAAAACCTCCTTATTCTGAAAATAAAGAGAATTTTACTTCGTAAGTTTGCTCGCCACGGCGCTCTTTCATCGGTTAAGGATAAAAGGGATATCCTGAGGTTCGGTTCCGCCATCTGCTGTCCTTCTGTGACATTTAATCTAAGCATCTTACAGACACCGTTATTTATGACAGACATGAAATGTGACTTGGACTGGGAGGCATGGGAAAGATTCTCGAAAATCGACGGATCTTTCGTTTATTCTCCCGAGGTTTTAATGTTTCATCGAATTCATGAAGGCTCTGAGACCACGGCGTTGATTAAAGATGATACAAGGAGGTCGGAGGATGAAACGATGCTTCAAAAATTCTGGCCCAAGTGGTTTGCTCCAATAGTCTGTAGCCTGTATTCGCTTAGCATGAGAAGCAATTCTTTATGACGCTGCAACAATGCCGGCGTAAGTTGAACATTTATCGAGACGGAGTTGTAGAGTTATGAATCTAGATACCTTTACTGTTCATCCGAAACTATCTGATAGTTATCGAAAAGCTCTGACTTTTTTCGTTTACCCGTTTATAGCTGTATTTTCTCTTTGCTTGGGATTTTTCTACTATTGCGCCTTTAAAGCCAGCGCTATCGGATTGCCTGGGCTATGGCTCTCGGCTCTGCCCTTAATTGCCTGCTTGTTCGTTGGTGTCCTATTATTAATTAAAGAGCAGCACAATCCCGCAATTTGCTTTGTAGTGATTGGTGTGCCCGCTGTAACTGCTTTTGGCCTTTTCATGCTGCCCGCTAATGTTCCAGACGAGGCTTCTCATATTTGGCAGGCGGCCGCTTTATTGTCTCGTAACGGCAATGGCTTTGATGTTGTCTCTTGCTTCCAATTGGGTCAGTTTCCTTCATCGTACGCAGATTATTTTAATGCAATGACTCAGCCTACCGATTGGTCTAGCGTTTTTGTGTGCCATACGTATTTGGGGAGCTATTACCCTCATCTTTATTTAATTCCAGGAGTAATTCTAGGATTTGCGCAGCAATCGGGTTTTAATGCCTTTGTGGCCCTTTCAGTTTCGCGCGTGTGCGCTGGATTAGCATATTGTTTCGCGGCTTATTGGGTAATCAAGCTGATGCCAGTTGGTAAAAATGCTGTTTTGATTTTTTTACTAAATCCCATTTTATTGCAGCAGGAAGCGTCTGTTTCGGCTGATTCTGTCGCAAACATTGTTGCCATCTTGTACGTTGCTGTAGTCGTTAAGATTTATGCGGACTCGTTGTATTCATATCGATCTCTGCTGGCGTTAATACTGCTATCCGTTTTACTGCTTCTTTCAAAGATAATGTTTTTCCCGTTGGTACTCTTGAACCTTATTCACTGGAAAAAACTTAAAGGAACAGACAGCTATAAAAAGTTCATCTCTTCCTTCTTTGCGATAGCTTTTGTTGCGAGCTGCGCGTTCGTTTTTCTTTATCATGGAAGTTTCATGCCAGATTCATTTGATTTGATGCGAGCGCCGCTGCATTGCGCAAAGGTTTTTATTAAGTCTATTTGGGAGATGGGGCCATTCTGGTTTCAATCCTATGCAGGTTACAATCTTGGCGCTCTTTCGATTAATGTTTGGCCATTTTGTTTTTGGCTTTACATCATTCTCCAGTCTGTTGTTCTGTTTTATAACGATGAGAATAATAAAAAATTATTCTGCAGTACGGATTGCTTTGTAATGATTGCTGTTGTATTCGTCAATTTCTTCCTGATTGTTATGACGATGAGGAACTGGACTCTTACTGTTGATAAGCGTGAAGATATTATCATGGGGGTCCAAGGACGATATTTATTCCCACTGGTCCTTCCGGTTCTGTTGAATATCTTGCGACCGATAAAATCAAGTTCTGAAGGACATGTCTTGCTTGGTTCTTCATTAATAATGAGTACTATTCTATTAGTGGACTTTATTTCAATTCTTTCTGCGTTTTAGGAGTTAGTGTTTCATGTTGAACCTTCTTGAGGGCATTGGTTACACCGTTAAAGAAGAGGGATTTTATAACGTCCCCAAGAAGGTCTCCCATGTACTCTCAATGCATAGGCCTCGATTTGATTTCAGCTCTCGCCAAGACAATTCTTTTTTTGATGTTATTTTTATTAATGGATGTGATTATTCCGTTCCGCATCCTATTAGGTACCGTGTCGATCATCAGATTGAGGAACTTGAGGCTGCCGGCTTAACGGTCCAAAAGGTTAATGCCTGGGAGATGGAAAAGGATATTCTTAGGCATGCGCGTACTTTTATTATTTTCCGTTGTCCCCTAAGTGATGAAGTTGAATCTTTAATTAGGCAGGCAAAAAAACTCAATAAGCGCGTTATTTATGACATTGACGATTTGGTTATCGACACTGCTTATACCGATTCTATTCCGTTCGTTAATGCAATGACTGCTCATGATAAGTCTTGCTATGACGATGGCGTCAAGCGAATGGGTGAAACACTGAAGCTTTGCGATTGCGCTATCACTACTACTGAGGGGATGGCGGAAGAACTAAAAAAATATGTTCCCAGGGTTTATATAAATAGAAATGTAGCATCTGAATCGATGATTGATTATTCGAATATTGCTATCTATCGTCGAGATGTACTCCCCAGCTTGCAAAGCTCAAGCGTCTTGCCTGAGGATAGGGTTCCCTACAAGCGAGCGGTTGAGCGTAGGGATGAAAAACAGAAAACTCAGGAAATCAGAATCGGCTATTTTAGCGGAAGCATTACCCATAATGCAGATTTCAATTTAGTGCTCCCAGCATTATCTAAGGTAATGGAGACTCATCACAACGTCACCTTGATGGTGGGCGGGGAACTCGATGTTCCTGATGACTTGATGCCATTTTCCGAACGTATTGTCACGTTCCCATTTTGCGATTGGCGTCGGCTTCCAAATTATATTGCTTCCTGTGATATCAATATCGCTCCTTTGGAGAACACTCTATTCAATCGAGCTAAATCCGAGAATAAATGGATTGAATCATCGCTTGTTAAGGTTCCTACGGTTGCTAGCAATGTTGGCGCCTTTAAGAAGATGATTCAGGATGGCGTTACTGGATTTCTCTGCGATGGTGTTGAGGACTGGTGTGCTGTCCTCAATCGTCTGATATTAGATTCTGATCTTAGGAAGAGCGTCGGCGAATCTGCATATTTATACTGCCATGAGCACTGCACTACTGTTTCGGCTGCTAAAGCAATCCGAGATATTATTGTAAAAGAACAATCTCCCAATCTCGGAATGGTCATGCCGAGCGTGAATACTAGCGGTGGTGTCTTAGTCGCCCTTAGGCACCTGTGCATTCTTCAGGACGCTGGTGTTGATGTATTAATACTTAATACCGACGATTCAACAAAGTGGCTTGAAGTTATCGGACATCGTATTCCTGTTCTTAATCGTGTCGTTCCAAGTGGCAAACTCGATAAATGCCCTTTGTCGGGTGCAATTGATACTGCGGTTGCAACCCTTTGGGATACTCTTGATTTTGTTAAACGCTATCCACGTATTGGTAAGAAAAAGTACTTGGTTCAGAACCTGGAGACTGATTTTTATCTTCCAGGAGATAGGCTGCGTCTTCAGGCGAATTCTACTTATTTAAATAACGATATTGACTACCTGACGATCTCGCCTTGGTGCGAGGAATGGCTTCATGATAGGTTTGGTCAGAATTGTAAGTCGGTTCCGAATGGACTCGACCTTGCCTCGTTCCCTCATTCTGAGCGTGATTTCTCTATGCCTAAAATTCGGATACTTATTGAGGGGGATTGCGGTTCGGATTATAAAAATGTTGATGAAGCTTTCAGGGTAGTGGAAAGGCTTGACTCTGAAAGATATGAGATTTGGTATATGAACTACACTGGTAAAAAGAAGCCTTGGTACCGTATCGATAATTTCCTCGGTAGAGTGCCGCATGATCAAATATCAGACATCTATAACCAGTGTCATATTTTATTGAAGACAAGCATTCTCGAAAGTTTTTCATATCCCCCGTTGGAGATGATGGCGACCGGCGGCTTTGTTGTTGCTGTTCCCAATGGAGGTAACGCAGAGTTCCTTCGCGATGGATCGAATTGCTTGCTTTACGGCCGTGGAGATATTGATGCTGCGGTGAGCTGCATTAATCGCATCGTTAATGATCGCGGTCTTCGTGAGACGCTGTATGGCGGGGGATTGAAGACTGCGGAGGAGAGGGACTGGTCAAAACTGACGGATAAAGTCGTTTCCCTATATGACTGATGCTATAGTTTGATTTGGTTTATGCATATCTGCGGCTTCGTTGACCTTTAAGTTAATGCTGCCGCAGATATACAATGTCTGGCTGCTTTAATTCTAAGGAGTTATGTTATGAAAGGCATCATCCTCGCCGGCGGGTCC
>OGRL01001814.1_pt1 | contig 15300 bp, 16 predicted proteins | sample 1553481 | NCBI WGS metagenome assembly OGRL01 (sample SAMEA2580036, study PRJEB22360) | human gut metagenome
TTTCGTGATGAAGAAGGTATTTTTGTTATTGAAACTAAACATCTTGTTGAAGAAGCCTATAAAAGTGGTTTTTTAACCGAACTTTATTTAGTAGATACTAATATTGAATCTAATATCCTTGAAGATGATAAAATAAATAAATACCAAATAACTAAAGAAATAATGAATAAAATAAGTTCCTTAGAAAGTCCCAGTAACTTTCTTGGACTAGTTAAAAAATTACCAACCCTAAATTATGGAAATCGCTTGCTTATTTTAGATAACATTCAAGACCCAGGTAATCTAGGAACTATTATCAGAAGTGCTGTTGCTTTTAACTTAGATACTCTTATTTTAAGCAATGATTGTGTTGATTTATATAATGATAAAACTATTCGTTCTAGTGAAGGCATGCTTTTTAAATTAAATATTTTAAGAAAAGATTTAAATACTTTTTTAACAGAATTAAAAAATAATAACTATACTATTTATGGAACTGATGTTGTAAATGGTAGTATTGTTGGAGAGATTAAATTTCCTAAAAAATATGCTATTATTATTGGTAATGAGGGAAAAGGATTAAAAAGTACTTTAAAAAATCTTGTTGACCAAAATATTTATATCCCGATGTCCCCTAATGCTGAAAGCTTAAATGCTGGTATTGCTGCTTCAATAATAATGTATGAAATGAGTAAAAATGACTATGAATGATTATGTATGTATAGGAAAAATTGTTAATACCCATGGTATTAAAGGGGAACTAAGAATATTAAGTGATTTTGAATTAAAAAATAAAGTATTTAAAAAAGGTGTTAATCTTTACGTGGGACCTGAAAAACAAGAATTTACTATTGCTGGGTATCGCCATCATAAAATGTTTGACATGGTAACATTTGCTGGTATTTCTAATATTAATGAAGTATTAGATTTAAAAGGACTTTTAGTCTATGTTAAAAGAGGTATTTTAGATATAGGAAGTGATTCTTATATTTTAAGTGACTTAATTGGACTTGATGTTTATGATAATACTAAGAAAATTGGTACCGTAAAAGATTATTACTTAGATAATGGTAATACCATACTTGATATAGTTGGAAAAAAAGAGTTTTATATTCCTTTAAAATCGCATTATATTAAAAAAGTAGATATTAAAAATAAAAAAATAATAACAGAAGGGGGGAGCCAGTTAATTCTATGATAATTGATATTTTAACCTTATTCCCTGATATGATAAGTGGTTTCTTAAATGAATCCATTATTAAACGTAGTATTAATAAAGGGCTAGTAACTATTAATATTCATGATTTTCGTAAATATTCCCTACGCAGTAATAATCAAGTAGATGATACCCCTTATGGTGGTGGTGCTGGCATGGTTTTACAATGTGAACCGATATTTAGATGCCTTGATGAAATAAAAACAGCGGATTCTTTAGTTATCTTAGTAACCCCAGATGGTAAAACTTATAATCAAAATATGGCAAAGACTTTAAAGAAAAGTAAACATCTCATCATCATTTGTGGACATTATGAAGGCTTTGATGAGAGAATTAGGACTCTTGCTGATGCTGAGATTAGCATAGGCGATTATATTTTAACTGGTGGTGAACTAGCTGCTTGTGTTATTACAGATTCCATTGTAAGACTTTTAGATGGTGCGATAAATAACGATTCATTAAGTAGTGAATCATTTGAAGACAATCTTCTTGATTATCCAACTTATACAAAACCAGCTGAATTTAGAGGTATGAAAGTACCAGACGTCTTGCTAAGTGGTGATCATGCAAAAATAGCTAAATGGCGCAATAATATGCGTATTAAAAAAACACAAGAATTAAGACCAGATTTATTAAGTAAAAATAACAACAATTAAAAATATTATGGAAAGGGTAAATCTTAAAAAAATTAAGATATAAAAGTATTATGGCTTATGTACTAACCAAAAATAATGATAAATTATCCCTTTATAGTACACTTAATCTTGAAGGGTATAAATTTAATCCTAAAAAAGAGAAAACTAGTATTAGTGTTAATAAAGTAGTAGTAGTAAATCCGAAATTAGTTGATAATATACTATCAATAAAGTTTCAGGATAAATTTAAAGCACTTTTAAGATATGCTCAGTATGTTATAAATGATGAAGATGCTTCTAGTACTGATACAGCCATAGTATTAGATGAAGTTGCTATGTTAAAAGGTATCCTTCTAAACCGCTATCAAAAATTTTTAAGCAAAGAAAAAGAAATGTTATTTTTACAAAAACTAAGAATAATCGAAAATCAAATTCGTAGTAAAGAAATTGCTATTAAGATGAGTTCCTTTAGAGAAGAATCGGAGATTATGAAATCTGGTAAGTCCAGATAATATATTTTACATTATTGTTTTCCAATTAATTAAAAAATAATAAACCAACTGTACATTGCTTAAAAGAGTACAGTTGTTTTTTTAATGCTCTTAAAAAATAATTACAACCACTTGCGTATAAAATAAAAAAATTATATAATACTCTTATAAGATAGGAGGAATAATAATATATGAAAGAAGCAACTGGTGAATTAAATATGACTGTTGTAACAGTAGTAGCAATTGCGGCAGTAGCTGCATTCTTCTATGCATTTGTATGGCCAAGCATTAAAAACTCAATAGAATCGAGTACTAATTGTACAAATGCAATATGTGATCCTGCCAATTGTACTGAAACAAATGGTACAAGGGTTTGTACAAACTGTTCATGGACAGACAAAGATGGAAATGAAGTAACGGGAAAAACTTGTAGATATAACAGTGCAACCGGAAACAATCAATAAAATAGGAGAATAAAAAGATGAAAGAAGCCAGTGGTGAACTAAATTTAACTGTAGTAGTAGTTATGGCCGTAGCAGCACTTATGGCTTTTTTCTATACCTTGATATGGCCTACAATTCGAAACAATATGGCATCTAATACAAAGTGTCAAGCCGCTGTTTGCAAAAAATGTGAAGATCCAGATGGCTGTTCCACTGTAGATTGCACATATACAGATAAAAAAGGCAATAAAACTGAAATGAAATGCGTATGGAAGGGATAAAAGAATATGAAGGAATCTGTTGGTATTTTAAGTTTAACTAATATAGTAATACTTTTTATTTTAGTATTTACAGGATATCTATGTATAACTTTAAATCAAACCAAAGCATATAATGTCAAAAACCAAATTATTAGCATAATTCAAAAATATAACGGAATTGATTCCAATGCTGTTAAAGAAATTCAAGAATATATGAGTGAAGTAGGTTACCGTTCTAGTGGAAGGTGCAATAGTGAAGAAGCATCATCTATAACAAATTATGCTATTACCCAAAGAGATGGCTTAGCAGTAAATGGCACTAGTGGAATGATTTGCATTGCAAAACACAATATAAATGACAACATGCCTGATCCAAACGGTCAATTTCCTAAGGCAGCTTACTATGATATAAAGGTATTCTTTGCCCTTGATATGCCAATTATAAATAACGTATTTAACTTTAATTTAAAAGGTAGTACCAGAATAATTTATTGCCCTAAAGAGGATGGGGGTAACTGCCGATGAGAGAATCATTTGGAGCAACTTGGGAATTTCAAATAATTATTATATTCATCCTAATATTCGTATCTTACCTAACGGTTTCAGTAAGCTATTATAAAGTATTTAAAGCTAAAAATGATATAATAAGTATTATTGAAAGAAAAGAAGGAATGACCGAAGGACCAAACGGAGCTATCGGTATAATAAATAATTATTTAAGAAGTAATGCTTATAATGCTAAAGGACATTGTAATGCCGGTTCATATGGTGCTAATAGCCTAGATCGTACAGATAATGAAACTTTTAACTATGTAGTTAATGGCGATAGTACTAAATATTATTACTGTGTAGAAAAAGTAACTAATTATTATACAGAAAATCCAGGAAGAAGTTATTATAATGTTAACTTATTCTTTTCATTGAATTTGCCTGTTATTGGGGATATAATAGACTTTGGTGCCAGTGGAACGACTATTGAAATGGATGCTACTTATGACTGCAATAGCACCAGATGTTTATTTAGATATTAAAGAAAGGAACAAAATTTATGAATGTCATAATTTCTAATCGCTATAGTGAAATGTTAACTAACTTACCTATAGATATAATAAAAAATGTTCGTGGTGAATATGATGCCGATATTATCGTTAGTAACTTTCAAAACTTCTTCTTTAATAAGATGATACTTGATATAACGGCAGTAAAAAACTATAAAGATATAAATAATATTCAAAAATTATCTTTTGGTTTAGATATGAATAAAGTTATATTACTTCTTGATGATTCAAAAGAAGTTAATTCTCCAACATATCTTTCTGAATTAGTATCAATGGGTATTTATAATTTTACTCGTAATATTGATTCTATTATTTATTTAATTGATAATCCCAATACCTATAAAGATGTTGCTAGGTATCATATGTTAGGAGGTAATCCTAATGCTAATATGAATGTTAACTTAGAACCTGGTAGTATCAATTCTAACTTTTTAAATAACTCTATTAATAATGTCTTTATGGGAAGTAGAGTAATTGCCATTAAAAATTTAACAGAACATGCCGGTGCTACTACCTTAACTTATATGTTAAAAAAGCAATTAGAAAATAATTATAAAACTTTAGCTATTGAGGTTGATAAGAATGATTTTATGTATTTTAATGACCAAGATATGCGTAGTATAACTACTAGTGAATTAGATTCTGTTATTAAGAATCCTAATAATACTTATGATATTATTTTAGTTGATATAAATGAATCACCTAAAGTAGCATCAATAAGTGAAGTATTACATTTAATTGAACCTAGTACAATTAAGTTAAATAAATTAATTAGAGCTGATAGAATGGTTCTAACTAAGATGAAAAATTATAAAATAGTATTAAATAAGTGTTTATTATCGGATAAAGATATTAAAGACTTTGAATATGAATCACGTTGTAAAGTATTTGAATCTATTCCTCCATTAGATGATAAGAAAGAAAGAAATCCTATTCTTAATAACTTATTATATAAAATGGGATTTGATAAACAAACACCTACTGGTGGGGCTAAAAAGCCAGTTGGTAAGTTATTTGGCATTGTTAAAGACGAGTAATTTCCTTGACAATGTATATATTTTATTGTAATATTTATTTAGAGAAATGAGGAGATGTTTATGAGTCAAGTTGACGTTTGTGGTAACTTAGCACCTTTATTAAGATTAGTAGGGTACGTTGTAACTATCTTTAAGATTGTTATTCCTCTATTATTAATCGTATTTGGTATGTTAGATGTTGGTAAATCAGTTGTTGCTGGTAAACCAGATGAAGTAACTAAGAACTTGAAATCATTTGCGATGCGTTGTGTTGCTGCTGTTTTAGTATTCTTCATACCTTCAATCGTAGGGGTTGTATTAGATGCTGTTGCAGCAACTGAACAAAATAGTAGCGGTGATACAACTGTTAATGGTCAAGCAGTAGATGCTAAAGGTTGGAGATGCTGTTGGGATTATGTTTTAGGTGGCAATGGTTCTAGCAAATATTGTTCTAAAACTAATTAATATTGAAACTAATATTTTATTTAAATATTAGTTTTTTTATGTTATAATCTTGGGGTAAGAGGTACTTTATGAAAAAAAAGAATGTTATATTTATATTTGTTACTTTATTAGGTTTATTTTTTAATTCTTTTGTCTCAGCAGCAATTCAAAGTTATACCATTGATAGCAATCGAGTTTTAACCGAGTACAGTGAATGCAATTCTTCAGATAGTGTAGGTTCTTTTTCAAATGATAATGGTGTTACTATATATGTAAAGAAGGTTCCCAGCCATAAATGGTATAATTTTTGGTTTGCTAGTTCTGTTAATGAAACCTTAACTTGTAAAACTAAAGATGGAATAGTTAGGACCATTGGTGTGAAAGTTACAGAAAATGCAAAAGTCTATAACGGAAACGTTCCAAATAATAATGGTAGTAGTGGTAATACATCAACTAATCAAAATAATGCTAACGGTACCAAAGTAAATGGCACAGCAAATTCTGGAAGTACATCAACAAATTGTCAATATGATTGTAATTTTATGCTTGGTGATATTAATGATAGTGGTGTTTCTGATAACCTTCCATCTGTTGCTTATGTTTTAAATAAAATATTATTCTTTATGAAACTTATGGGCCCAATTTTGGTTATAGTTTTAACTATACTGGATTTAGTTAAGGCTGTTACAAGTGCTGACAAAGACGCGCTAAGCAAATGCTTGAAAACTCTGTCAAAAAGAATGGTTTATGCAGTATTGCTGTTTGTTTTTCCAACTGTTATAGATTTTATATTAAAATGGACTAACGTTTATGGTACTTGCTGTATTTTTGGAAATTAGGAGGTGGACTATGATTTTTTTGTTAAAAGAACAAACAATTTTACAAGCTATAACATCTTTTGATATGGGAAAATTTGCCCAAGGACTTTTAGGATACATATTTTTAATTATAGATAGTATTGTATATTTCTTTGTTAATAAAGCATACACAATGTATCTTGCTCTAGCGCAGTTTAAATTATTTGATAATGAAACATTCAAAGACTTGATAACTAGAACTTATATAATAATTGGAGTAATATCTTTGTTCATTGTTGCGTATGCCTTAATAAATTCTATTATTAATCCAGATAATGCATCAAAGGGCGATAAATCATTATCTAAAATCGTCAAGAATATTGTGTTTTCCATAATTGGTATTGCGATTGTACCAACTATATTTAATTATTTTTACTATTTTCAAAGAGTTATACTATGTAATAATTTGATTCCAAAAATATTTATGGCATATAACACAGGAAACTCTGAGAATAATAACTTTTTAGGCGATGATGTCGGACCACAATTTGCTACATATTTATTTCAATCGTTCTTTTATCCAACCGCTATTGAAAATAAACAACTATCAGATGTTAGCGATGGTAATGCTTTAATAGCAGACGAGGCTAGCAGAGTAACATCGACTGCAATTGATATCTTATATCCAACTGATGATGGATTACATACAGGCATAACAACATATTCTTTACAAGACGCATATGATGATTCAATGAACGGAAAGTCGTTCTTTACAACGTTTAGATTATTTTTGATTGGAGATATGGGCGTTGCTAGCGGAGATGTTCAATATTTATTTATATTATCGACTATAGCTGGAATTTACTGTGCATATGTATTAGCTAATTTGTGCATTGATATGGCAGTGCGCACAGTAAAATTGGGATATTTAGAATTAATTGCACCATTACCAATTATGACTATAATTGTCCCTGGTAAAAAGGGTGTATTTGATAACTGGTTAAAGAAAACAATTAGTTGTGCGCTTGAAGTATTTGTCAGATTATTTGTTGTAGTTTTTGTCATTTATCTGATTAGAACTATACCAAATTTATTTACGGCAACAACGTTCTCATATGGTGGGTGTACAACATCATTTGGCGTTATAACAGCCTTATTGATAAGAGCACTTGTATATTGTGGATTATTAACATTTGTAAAACAAGCACCTAAATTTTTCAGTGAAGCAACAGGTATTAAGAGTGATGGCTTTAAACTTGGAATTGCTGATAAACTTGGCGAAATGGCTCTTATTGGTGGTGCTGCTAAAAATGGAGTACGAGCTGCTCAAGGCGCAGCAACCGGGGCATTAGGTGGTTTAGCAACCGGCTTGTTTAATAGAGATAAAATTAATTGGAAATCTGCTGCTATGCAAGGTGCAACACAAGGCTTTAAAGGAAAAGGAAATCAATTTTCTAAGCAAAGAGAATCAACATTCCAATCAATTGGAGAATATAAGGATAAGACACAAGGATTATTTGGAGGAGAATCAAAAGTTAGTAAATTCATTAATGATCATAAAAAAGATGTTGAAAATGATTACGGCGAAAAAGCTAATATAAAGAAACATAATGGTATGTCTTCAAAAAGATACTCTGAAATAAAAGATGGCTTCTCGGAAGATAAAATAAATGACAGAATTGATTCGTTTAAGAAATCACAGGAATATAAGGCGGCTGAAGCATATGCAGCAGAAAGAATGAAAGCAACGGGAGAAACATCTGAGGCCGTTAAAGAGAGTGAGATTAGTAATTATCTAAAAAATTTAAAGGCAAATACAACAGATAAAGATTTAAAAAGAAGAATAAGCCAATATGAAAGTGATAATACCGTCCTAGAACAAATAGGTGACCTTGAAAAGTGTAAATCAGAAGTGTCATCGGCAACTAACAATTATAGCAAAGCACAGCAAAAATATTCTAATGTTCAAAGAATGATTTCAGATAATGATGACAAAATAGCTCAAGCACAATCTGTTTTACCATCAAAAAAAGATGCTTTAGAAGTGGCAAATGCAGAATTATCATCAAAGCAACAGGATATTGATGCTGCAATTCAAAGAGCAAATGCTGAAAAGAGCAAGCTTGATGCTGCCGTTGCCAGCATAATTAAGATTCATCCAGGATTAAAAGATGGGTTCGATAAAGCAAATGATTACGACGAAATCAAAAAATTGTTAGGAGATTTTAAACTAAAATTAGATGAACAAGATAGAGCAGCAGGTGGCGCAATTCTTAATAATGGTCGCACAGAGTTAAATCAAGCGATATCAGCTATTAGAGAATATGATAATATAACTGTTCAAAAAGAAACAATTCAAAAAGATTACGACATTGCATTACAATCTCAGAAAACTGTGCAAGAAGAGTACGATAGCTATGTTAAGGTAATAGATGATTTACAAAGGGAGAATGAAACGCTACTTGATCAGAGTAGAGAAGCTCAAGAAGAAATTCAAAAATTCCGCAAAGCTATAAAAGACGCCAAAGATTCATATGAAAAATCTCAAGCAGAATTTGTTAAGAAAGTAAATGATGCAGCGGAATTAGTATACAATGGTGATGCTTCAATAAATAAAAATGGAACAGATGATTTAGACATACTAGCAAGTGCTTTGAACAGTGCTATTGAAAATAATGATAAGCAATTAGCAGATGCATTGTATGAACAGATAAGGATAATGGAAAATTATCGTGGCGCTAAACAAGGAATCACGGATATGAATAAAGAAATTAATTATGAAAAAGAATTATATAATTATTTTAAAAAGCAAAAGAAGGATGAGTAAGGAGGCTATGGATTTTGAATAACTTTTTAATACCGGCTAACTCAAAGAAATCACAATTAATATTTAATTTCTTTACAGTTACGGATTTAATTGTATTTAGTATAGGAGCACTATTTACAATAATACTTTTAGTAGCATTTGAAACTAATAACATATATGTAATATTACTCGAATGTACTCCTTTACTTATTTCTGGGTTTTTGGTTATGCCAATAATACATTACCATAATGTAATGACATTCCTTGGCAATATATTCGCATTCTTCTTTAATCAAAGAATGTATAAATGGAAAGGTTGGTGTGTTAAAGATGCCTACGGTCGAGAAGACAAATGGGACCAACAATAGATATTGTGAAGATTGGTTACCAGTTAAAAATATAACAAACGGAATGATTCAACTAGAAAATGGATATTTTGTTTGTGGAATTAAAGTAGAACCTAAAAACATCTTTATACTAGATGAAGGAGCCAGAAATAACGTTATTGTTCAATTAAGAAACTTCTATAATACAATAGATTTTGAGTTCTGGATGATTATTGCTGATAGACCTGTTGATATAAACCTATATTTGGCTCAATTACAAGTTTTATATAATAAGACTACAAATAACATAACTAGAAAACTAATAATGCAAGATATTAATAAGGCTAATGCCTTCATGGGAGCAGAATATAATGTAGTTGATACAGAATATTTCTTTCTATTTAAAGAAAAAAGAATGGATTTAATTCAAAAAAAATTAAGAACATTAATGAGTGGTTTAGCAAACTGTGGATTAAATTCTATTCAAGTATCAAATAGCGATTTAAGAATGGTTCTAGATAACTTCTTAAATGGTGGTACGCAAACTAATTTTGGGACGGTGATGTTTTAATGTTAAATATTAAAAGCGAATTAGCACCAAAAGGAATGAAATTTGATGTAACAGATTTCATGATAAGTGGTAAATATTGTACAATCTTTACCGTCGTAAGTTTTCCAAAATATATAGCGCCAGGTTATCTATCTGATCTTTCTAATATTGCCGGGGTAAAAGTAGTAGCAAAGCATATTCCTCTTGAATTTTCTACCATGCAAAAAATGATTAATAAAGAAATTGCTGATTTAAAACAAAGATATCAAAACGAAAAAGATAGAACAATTCAAGAAAGAATTAGACAGGACTACGAATCATTAGAACAGTTTGTTCAAATGCTTGCAGCAACACAATCTCGAGTATTTGATTTTCAATTACATTTAATGGTAATTGGTGATTCTAAAGAAGATTTAGAAAATAAAAAAATGAATGTAAGGAGTTTCTTAGATGCTATGGGTATGCAAGGAATTCCTCTTATGTTTGAACAAGAAAAAGTTCTTAAATCAATCTTACCAATATTTCCAAAACAAGATATTGAAGATAGAATTGGTACCCCAATTCCCAGTCCAACTATTGCAGCAATGTATCCATTTATTTTCGACAGTGTTAAAGATGTTGGCAATTCAACCTTATTTGGCGTAGATTACTCCGGCGGTGTTGTTTTATTTAATCAATTCTTATATCAAGTAAAAAAAGAACATAATAGAAATAATGGTAACATGATTATTTTAGGTACTTCTGGTTCCGGTAAGTCAACGGCCGCTAAATTATTACTTCGTAGCCATATCCGTAATGGTTATAAAGTAGTGGCTATTGACCCAGAAGGTGAACTTGAAGATATGGCTAGATTCTTAGGTGGTGATTTCTTAGACTTAGGTAAAGGTGGTCAATTCGGAATGATTAACCCTCTTGAAGTTGTACTAGATGCTGATGAAGAAGATATCGCTCAAGGCTTAGGTTATACCATTTTAACAAGAGCCATTCAATCTCAAAAAGCCTTCATGAAATATTACTCACCAGAGATTGAAGAAGATGTATTAACCATGTTTAGTGAAGTCTTGCAAGATACATATCGTCGCTTTAAAATTGATTTTAATACTGATTTTACTAAATTAACTAGTAATGATTATCCAACTTTTGATGATTTATATGCAACTATTCGTGGTAGATTATTATCAATGCCAGAAAAGACTAGAGAAAAAGATGTATTAGAAAGACTAGAACTTAAAATAAGACCATTTACAAATGAGTTAAGATATTATTTCAATGGTCATACAACTTTAAATATTAATAGTGAATTTATTGTATTTAATATTAGAGATTTAATGAATAGTGATGATAATATCAGAAATGCGGTATTCTTCAACATTTTAAAATATGCTTGGGGCTTATGTTTAGATAAATCAGTAACATCGGTATTATCGGTAGATGAGGCTCATGTATTATTATCATCAAGAAATGAATTAGGTGCTGAATTCTTAGCCCAAATTCAAAGACGTAGTCGTAAATATAATAGTGGCACAATTATAATCACTCAACAACCAACTGATTTTGCTGCTCCTAACCTTATCATGCATGGTAAAGCCATATTTGATAATGCTTCTTACTATTTAGTAATGGGCTTGAAAAAACAAGCCGTTGATGATTTATCATTATTGATAGATTTAAATGAAGCCGAGAAGAATAATATTAAATATTATAATCAAGGCCAAGGATTATTTATTTGCGGCTCAAGACGTATGCAAATATATGTAATTTGTACAAATGAAGAGTTAGATTCGTTTGGTTCCGGTGGCGGATTATAGGAAGCAGTTTTTACTGCTTTTTTTTTCTAATTATGATAAAATAAAGTGGATATAAGGCGGTGAAGTAAATGCAAGACAAAAATAATAATGGTAACCAAACAAATAATAATAATCCGGAAGAAATGCAACAAGAAACTTTTGAAAATAATGGTTCTAAACCTCAGCAAAATCACTCAATATCCGAAACAGCTGGTAGAATTGGGGGAAGAATTGCCGGTAGAAGAATTGCTGAAAATCTAAAAGCAAGAAGACATGGTGATATGCCAAATTCTAAAACTACCAATGGTCTTAATGAACAGACAAATACTGGTACTCCTTCACCTACATCGCAACAAGCATCACAATCGACATCTCAAAATAGTGCAGGCAATCAATCTCCAATAGCGGCACCGGATGGCACAACTAATGCTAAAACTCCGCAACAACAAATAAAAAATCCAGATGCTCCCAAAAATGGTGGTGCTGTTCCAAACCAAGCTGGAAAAAGTACTAAACCTGGAGAAAATCCTGCCAAGCCCAAAGCAAGTAGGACTCAAAATAATAACAGAAAAACATCTAATTTAAATCCATCTCGTCGTTTTAATCCTAAAAATATTGCTTCTAAACATTCAAAACATAGTGGTAACAATGATATACCGCCGTTATCAGAAAAAGAAAACGGTGGCAACCCTCTTGATAAAACAAAAAATAAAATAGCGCCACAAAAAAATATTCAAAAATCAGCTGCCAAAAAAAGCACTAAAAAAATGGCTAGTGCTGCTCCTAAAGTGGCATCGACTGCCGCTAGGTCAGCCAGCAAGTTAGTAGCAGGAATAGCATCATTTATAATGTCGAGTCCGGTTGTTATTATTACTGGATTAGTTATATGTTTAGCAGTTTTATTTGCCTCCTTAATTGCACCATTTATCGCCAGCCTACAACCGTATGGCGAAGATGAAGATGGAAATGTTTGTTTTGCAACCGCACCTTGTACTAATATTGTTTTAAAGAATGGTGATACAGAAAAAAAATACAAATTGGATGAATATATTGCTGGTGCTATGGTTGATTATTATGATTATTCTAGTGTTGTTAAATATACTTTGGGCAAGCCAAGCATTAATGACAATTTATTAAAGGCCTTAGCTGTTATAATTCATACAGATATTTCTATATATTCAAGTTATGATTCTCAAACATCGACTTGTACGATTGATGATACATCTAAATTTAAAAATGTTTATGAACCAACGGTAACTGATGATAATTCTGATGCTACAGATATTACTGATGAAACTGAAAATCAAGAAACTAATCAAGATAGTACAGAAGAACAAGATAATCAAAATAATGTTGATACTGAAAATGATTCTAATACAAATTCAGAAAACAAACAAACAAAAGAAGACAAATATTATTATCAAGCCAAATCAGCCGTAAACTCAGTGTTATCAGAAGTAGTTGATGCTTACAGTACAAATTTAGAATTGAAGTACTCTGGTTATTTACAAGTATTGCATAATGCCGCTGATGCTGGTCAAGACTATCAAAAAATAGTAAAAACTTATATAAAAAATGATCCAAACTATGTCTCAAAAACAAGTGCAACTGAAGATGATAAAAATCAAGATAATTCTGCTGAAGATAATTCTATAGGAATATATCCAATATGCTATTTTGATAAATCAAGTACTGGAACAGGTCCTATTTCTTATTCGAGTGATATATGCTCAACTGTTCATATAAATAACGGTATAAATGCTGGTGATTATACAATAGATGAATTTATTGAAGGGGTTGTCTATAACGAGGCTAGAGCCTGGACAGATTCTTTAGATACATTAAAGGCTCATGCGGTTGCAGCACGAACTTATCTAGTTAATAGAGGAAAAGTGGAAAACGGAACTTGTTATATGACAGTTGGTGGTAATACGATGGGCTTTACTAAATCAACTAATGCCGCTATTCATCAAGCCGTAACTGAAACATCTGGAGAATATATAATGGTTAATGGTCAGATATCTAAACAAGCCGAATGGGATGCATTATGTATCACTAATCCTGATACAACAGGCTCAACATACACAATATGTCAAAAAAATCAGCAAATTCCTAAAGAGTGGTTCTCTAAAGTTAAACTATTTGGAACTATTAGTTGGTATAACAAACATAGTCATGGCCGAGGAATGAGTCAGTACGGGGCATATTATTTAGCAACTGTACAAGGAAAAAGTTATAAAGACATAATTAACTATTATTATGGCGCTGATATTGGAACAGTTATAACGCAATCTAAAGAAGGATTTGTAATGCCAATTAATACTTTTAACAAAATTACGGGTGAAACAACCGGCTATTGTGGTAGTGGAAATCCACATACAGGAATTGACTTCGCTGCACCTACTGGCACTCCAATATACGCAGCACATGATGGTGTAATCGTAAAAACATATGATAATGCTACAAACTGCTATGGCTCATGTAACTCTACTCAAGCTGTAGGTATTGGCTTTAGAATTGATAATCAAGATGGAACAATAAGTATGTATATGCATATGAGTAAGAGAGAAAACTTAAGTAGAGGCACAAGTGTAAAAGCAGGACAATTACTGGGCTATGTAGGCAATACTGGTAGTTCAACTGGTCCACATTTACACTATGGTATGTCAAATTCTACTAATGGAGCAGTATTAAATCCTAGAAGTTATTTACCATTAGATGAGAAAGGGTTTGGAAAATGCTACAATTACAGATAAAAAGGGGAGTTTTATTAATTGGTCTTATTATGCTAACTGGCTGTGAGGCCACATACACATTAACAATAAATAAAGATACCATTAATGAAAAAATAGAAATATTAGATAATGTTAGTGATACTAGAACCGTAACCGATGTTATGGAAAATTATAAGAAAAAATATCCAGTATATAATTCTGATGAAATTGTCGATGATGAGGAATTGTACCAGATTAATCCTGATTTAACTTATTATAATCAAACATATAGTATAGATTCTAATGGCTATCATCTAAATTATGAATATACTTATCCAATAGATAAATATATATCAGCCAACTCAATTAACTACTCGTATGATTATAAAGATATAATTTATCAAGATAATAAATTAAAACTAAGTACAGGTTGTCCCAATAATTACTTAAGATATAGAGATATATTTACTAATTTAACCGTAAATATCATTACCGATTACGTAGTAACAAATAATAATGCTGATTCCGTAATAGGTAACCGTTATATCTGGTATTTCAATAAAGAAAATAACTATGAAAAAAGAATTAATTTTGAGGTAGATTTATCTAAAACTCAAAGTGAAGTAGATAAAGAACAAGAAGTCAAAGCCAAAAAAAATAGTCTTTTAATACCAATATTAATAGTATCACTTCTAGTATATAGTATAATAATTTTTGCTATAATAACTAAAAGGAAGAAAAACGAGGATTAATATGAAAAACAAATTAAAACTAATTA
>OGRL01001817.1_pt1 | contig 15292 bp, 8 predicted proteins | sample 1553481 | NCBI WGS metagenome assembly OGRL01 (sample SAMEA2580036, study PRJEB22360) | human gut metagenome
GTGTTCGCGACAGGGGCGGGCTCCGCGAGCCGTCGGGCCATCGGCATCACAACCTTCGCGGGCATGCTCACGGCCACGCTCATCGGGATCTTCTTTATCCCGTTCCTCTTCACGCTTTTTGAGACGCTCCGTGAGAAGTTTCATGCCTGGCGGCGGAGCTGATTCGAAATCCTGAAGCATTTTCCAAATCAGGGATCGAAAAAGAACGGCGGGGAGTCACCACAAAAAAACGCCCGCCGGTGACCAATCGGCCTCAGGCCGCCGCCGTGCAGTCAGCCACAGTGAGATGCATGTGACGAGATCGAGATGCGGCGCTTAAAAGAGCGCGATCAATGCATCCACATCTTTGGGGTCCGTTGCCCATGAAGTGGCAATGCGCTTCACTACATGCTCATCATCAAGCCGTTCCCAGAAACTCATTGCGACGGACTGCCCCAGACGATCAGCTTCCGCATTGGTGAGCCGCAGGAAGATCTGATTGGTCGTGCTGCCAAAAAGCAGTTCACAGCCCTTCTTCGTCAGTGCTTCACGGATGCGGTCGGCCTGAAGCACGGCGTGACGGCCGAGCTCAAGGCCAAGCTCTTCGGTAAAGAGCGCATCGAACTGGATGCCGAGCACCTTGCTCTTGGCGAGCATAGCGCCGTACTGCTTCATCAGCGTGAAGAACCCCGGCACCGTGCCCGCCTTGGGGAACACAACCGCCTCGCCGAAGAGCAGACCGCACTTGGTCCCGCCGATATAGAAGACGTCGGTGAGACGAGCCAGATCGCTGAGCGTCACATCGTTTGCGGCGGAACCCAATGCATAAAAAAGCCGTGCGCCGTCAACATAAAGCGGTGCGCCCCAGCGGCGGCTGACCTTCGAAAGTGCGGTGAGCTCCGCGAGCGAATAGACGGTGCCGTATTCCGTCGGCTGCGTGATGTAGACCATGCCCGGCTCCACCATGTGCAGGCGGTTGCCGTCACCGTGCCAAGCGCGAAAAACCTTATCGACCGCTTCGGCAGAAATTTTGCCCTGCTGTTCAGCAATCTCGATCACTTTGTGACCGGAGGCCTCAATGGCGCCAGCCTCATGCACGGCAATGTGACCCGTTCGGGCCGCAATCACGCCCTGCCAGGGTTTGAGCATCGTGCTGATCACCACCTTGTTGGTCTGCGTTCCGCCGGAAAGAAAACGAACTTCAGCATCCGGCACGCCGCAGGCAGCGCGAATTTTTTCACGGGCAGCATTGCAAAAGCAGTCGCTTTCGCTCTCGTCATAGCAGCCTGTCTTCACGAAGTTGTTTTTCATGAGCGCCTCGAATACCTTGGGGTGTGCGGCATCGAGATAGTCACAGGCAAAGTTCAGCATAAATAAGCTCCGCAAGAATGGGGAAAACGAATCTGAATTCAACGATGGAAAAGAAGTTTATGCCGAAGCGCCTTGTGCGTAAAATGCCCCGAATGAACATGTGATGTGCAAAATAATCACTATAAGTATCCTCTTCCCTCACGGGCTGACGTTCGATGAATCTGGAAAAAGTGCACTACCTCCTCACCGCCATTGAATGCGGAACCTTTTCGCTCGCAGCCGAAAAACTCGGCATGACGCAGTCGGGACTCAACCGTCAGATCTCGTCGCTCGAAACCGAACTCAAAACAACGCTTCTCCTCAGAGGCCGCCGCGGCGTGGTGCCGGCCAAAGGCGCTGAACCCATCATCGCCCGCCTCAGAGATTTGATGACCGCGGAACGCCGCGTTCACGAGGAAATTGCCGCTGTGAAGGGACTATTAACGGGTTCACTCACCATCGGCTCCTATTTCAGCATTTCGACAACCTGGCTGCCGCAGCTCCTCAAGCAGTTTTCCGATGCTTATCCAGCCATCACGCTTTCAACGGTTGAAGGCGCAGATGCCGAACTCATCGAGCGGCTGAGAAACGGCTCGCTCGACTGCGCCTTTCTTTCTCAGCACTCCTACGACGGCGACTTTTTCCCACTGATGGAAACAGAGTTTGTGGCGCTCCTGCCGCCCGGGCATCCTTTGATTCAAGCCGACTGCGTTACCGTGAGGCAAATTGCCGAAGAACCCTTCATCTATCCGCGGCTTCATCACAATTCGGACATTGATGACTTCTTCACCCGCCACAAAATTGAACCGAAAATTCATCTGCAGACGAATGACCCGTATTCAGCCTATGCCATGGTCAATGCCGGACTAGGCGTCTCCGTCAACAACCGGCTGCAAAGCATCAACCTCAAAGGCAATGTTGTCCTAAAGCCCTTTCATCCGCAGGAACGAGTTGCGCTGGGACTGGCCCTCCCTTCGCTTGAAACCGCCTCGCCGGCCTTGATGCGCCTCGTTTCTATGGCTCGAGAAATCGCGGAAAAACTCCCTAAAGGTCCATGGGGAGCGGCACTCCCCGCCGAATAAAGCCTTCATTTTTCCCTTCAGAACGAGAAAAACACCGATTGTTAGAAATGATCTCAAAAGCCTCCCGAGGCTCAGCATTACAAATATTGCTTTCGTATACATTTGCTGTATGATTGGCCGCTATTGTGTCGATAGAAATCGCTGATTGGCACACAGAACAGTTTTCGCCCAAGAAAAACTTCGCCCAATCCTTAAACCCGCCCGTCATGCAGAATAAATCCGCCCTTCTTCTTTCTTTGACTGCTGCTGCCGCCGCAGCAGCCCTCTCCGGCTGCGTTTCCACCGGCCCCGTCGATCCCGAAAGAGCCGCCAAACACACGCCCGAATATCAGTATCAAAAAAAATTGAGCCGAGCGAATAATCTCGCAACGGAATTCGGCGTAAAGCACATCATGGATCGCCCTGCGCCGAAGGACGTCAAGCTGACGAGCGATGGATCGATGCTGCTTGACGGCGCCGTCTGGGGGGCACTCCACGGGAATGTTGCAGGGAGCGGCATCCTTTCGGGAACCGCCGACTGGAACATCGGCTTCGGTCTCTGGCTCGCACAGTCGCTCCTCTTGCCTTCGACCGATCCGACGCCCGACAGCTTGGTGGGATACGTCCGCGCCGAAGAAGCTCAGGACAGGAAAGCCGCCGTCAACGCTTTCGTTGCTAGGGCCATCCCTGCCATCGCTGAATCACTCAAGAAGCAGGATCAGTTCAAGGACTATCAGATTTCATACCACATCGACAAAACGGGGACCGGCAACAATGAAGCCGGGATTGAGGTCGTCAACGAAGAATTGGGATGCAAACCCTGGAAGGACACCCTCTTGGGAATGGGTCAGTGCGGCATCGAAATTGTCAATTTCGGCCTTTGGACCTTCGCGCCGCAGATTTCAACGCCGCGCTTCACCGACCCGCAGATTCAAGTCTGGTATATCCAAGGAAAGGACGTTCAGCTCAAGTTCCGCGACGCTGTTTTGAAGCCGAAATTCGACTGGGCAAAGGCCATGATGGCTGCGGCGCCTGACCTCCCAGAGTATGTCTACGCCTACATCAATACCCGCAAAGGCCCTGCGCCGGAGAAAGCATTGAACCCTCCGTTCTTTGTCGAAAAGGACCGTGTGAACTTCTTCATCATTCCCCAAAACGATGAAACGGAAGAGCCTTCTTCCGAGGAAGAAAAGAAGCCTCTCCAAGGCCAAACTCAAACCACTGCCGCCAAATAACCGCTTGATCTCGAGCTTTCGGCTGGACCTCTCACGCTAATCCCGCAATCTCTATAGGCGTGAGGACAAGATCCAGCCGCAGAACACGGCGGTCTGCATTTTGGGGAACCCGATGGTTTTAGGCATCCCTCCGGCCGATCATTTAGGGTGAGCGAAAATCTCACTTCAAAACCAGCAATAAAAGGTTTTCCGCAGCTCGTTCGCGAAAATTCATATTCGCTGCCGGGGATTCTCCGGATATCTGCGGCGCCAAGAGCGTCGCAGAAACGGCCCCCATCAGGAGCGAAAAGACCAAGTCTGGCGAGGTACCGCGAATAATGCCTGCTTCCAAGGCCTTATTCAGTATGGGCATGGAGGCTCTTTTGAAAGGCCGCACCAGTTTTTCAGTAATGCGCGGAATGCGGCTTTCCCCATTGTCGTGCTCCTCAGGCATGGGGTCGACCTCATGCATGAGCAATGCAGGAACATCCGAAATGGCGGGACCAATTTGAACCAGCATCTGCACCCAGCGTTCAAATGCGGCTTTGGGGTAACGTTCTGCAAGGTCCGCAAGACGAACGAGTTCGGCGAGCTGTGTTTGCTGATCTAAGGCGAGCTTCTCAAGGAGCGCATCATAGAGTCCCTCTTTGCTGCCGAAAAGCTGACAGACCAAAGCCGGCGCCACGTCGGCATCCCGCGCAATCGCTCTGAGCGACGTGCCCCCGAACCCGCAGCGTGAAAAATGGCGCTGCGCCGTCTCAAGCAGTATTGAGCGGCCCGAAACTTCGGAGGCCGGACGTCTGCCGCGGCGGCGGGCGGTTCCTTCGGTCTGCGTTGGTCTTGCGCTGGAGTCCATAATGCTCTGTTCCTCAATATGCAGGCATTCAAAAATGAAAGCAGCTCCATCGCTCCGGCTCATTGGATTCAGCTGGGAACGATGGAATACTCAACTCTAACGCCTCGAGGCTCAGAACTGGCCGCTATGAGCTTAAATCTTCAAAATTGGAATTTGAAGCCACGAATCATTGGCGCCGCCAAAATGAACGATATGAGCGCCGTGATTGGCCGAAGCCGGCGTCGGCACGGTCGCTGCCGAAACACTCGCAGGCACCGGCACGTCGCCTCCCAACACCTCCATGACAGGCGGGTGCAGCGGATCATAGGTTCCGCCGGCAGCCGGCACCGGAATGGGATGACGGCCAAATCCCATTTCAAAGGTCGTGGGCACAATCTTCACGCCGCGCACCTCGAGCTCCAAGACCTCCCCTTTTCGATAGTGTTCGCCCATCGGCCAAACCGCAATGTCGAGCGGTACCCGTTCGTCAGGACGGAGCTTCTTCGGGTGTTTGTAGACATAAAAGGGTTCGAGCTCAGTCGTGCGCTTAAGGTCGAGTTCACGCATCGAAGCGCGCAGTCTTCCCGTTGCGACAGCATCGGGGGCAATAAACTCTGGAATCGGACGATGGAGGGCTTCTCCGGTCGGCGACACTTTGCGGACAACCACCTCAACATCCATATCGTCAGATTCGGGCGTCTCCATCCAGAGCTTCGCACGCATGTATCCCACCACGTCGGCATTTTCTGGGAAGACATAGCGGAACTTGACGCTTCCGGAGGCCGAATCGTACTGCAGGGACGAGGCATTCGCCGCAAGAGACTCCGTCAGCCGACCGTCCTCGGCCAGATACAGACGTTTAAGCGTTGTTTCCGGCAGCGGCCAGTTCTCAGCAGGCACATCCACCCGCTCTGCGGTGCCGCCCGAGTCGAGCACTGAATAACGCACGCGGGGCGTCTTTTCAAATCCGTTGTCCATGCCTTTGAGATAACGGTCAAAGAAGGCCAGCAATTCCGCACGGTACTTCGGCGAATAAAGGTCATACCATTCATTGGTGTTGTTGACGCGAAGCCACTTATCTTTGGAGGCAATCCGCATAAAGCCGGCAAACGAGCCGTGTGTATGCACCGGATTGGTATAACTCGCCACCACATAAGCGGGCACTTGGATTTTTTCCAGACGCGCAGCCATGTTTTCCCAATACGCATCCTTTACCAAGTGCGTGGCAATCATCCGCGGCTGATCCTCAATGTAGTTCGGACCGGCAAAGGTTTTGATGATCACTTCCGGGAACCCAGGCTCGGGGATGCCGCCTCGCGTGCCCGGTTCTTCAAAGTGGTCGCAGAAACCTTCCCACGGCGCAATGGCAGCAAGGTGCGGAGGATTCTCTGCAGCGATAAACCACTGCGAAACCGTTAGCCAGGAGTTGCCGGCCATGCCGACCCGGCCGTTGCTCCAAGACTGCGCAGCCGCCCATTCAATGAAGTCATATCCATCCTCAGCAAGCTGACGCCCCCAGTAGGAAATATCGCCTTCAGAATGCCCCACGCCGCGGGGATCAGGGTTCAGCACTACATAGCCCTGCGCTGTCCAGAAAGCCGGATCGGCGCCCTCAAACTTCTCGAGCCCAGAAACAGCATTCTGCGGAACGCCGGAACGTTTGGGAACGTCATCCAGACGCTGACCGCCCACGGTTTTGCCGTAGGGACTCCAGGCCACAATCGCGGGATGGCGGCCGTCATCATTTGGGCGGAAGACATCGGTATAGATGGTCGTGCCGTCGCGCATCTTCAGGGCCACATTTTCTTCAAGCACAACATCGCTTTCAAGCGGCGCTCCGCCGGGCGTTCTTATTTCTCCCTTTTTAAGCAGAAAACGCCTGCCCGGAACGAAGTCGTGCGGCATGCGGGCGCGCACGGCGCCGATCTCCATGGCACGACGGTGCGGCACGGGATAAGCGTCGTTGCCATAAATGCGGATGTTTTTATCAATCACATTGGGCAGTGATCCAGTAACGCGATTCTGTACGGCTCCTGCAGTCGTGCTAAAGGTCGCTGCGACGGCCGCCCCGACGGCGGAAGTCAGAAGGGTTCTGCGCTGCATGATATTCATTCTCCATTAAATGAACATATGTTTATTTAATGGAGAGAATATACACCTATCTGGCGGCGATTGTCAGCTGCAGCCTCTTCTGCTTCCAGAAAGTTGTCGGCAGTCCCTGCCCAATCGCCAAATGCCAACACAATTCTGATAATTTTGATTGGGCTTTCTAAATTCAATATGGCTTCGCGTTGTGCCCTTTGTCAGACTCCGTCAGCAGCAGACGCTGATCTAGACGCTCGATATCGTTCATTCTATGCACCCATGCGCAAAGGGCTCGAAAGCCTTTCGCCATATAAACATGAATGGCGTGACGTTTGAATCTTCAGTGCTTGTTCGGCCAACGGTCAAACGCCACGAACCATCTGGCTGCCAACCCCGATGTAGTCCTATTCCTTGAACATTGCTCCAGCTTTGCCGGCGTTCATAAAGACCGCTTCAGTCATTTCAAACTGAAGCGGTCCTGTTTCTTTAATCGCCTAATTCCCCTGTCGCCGTTTCAAGACGTCGACCAGTTCGAATAAGGCGTTATCAGTTAGAAGGCAAAGCGCAGATTGGCCCGCAAACCGTGCATAGTTACATCGCCGTCATAAGCACCCGTGTAGGAAAGTCCGAACGTGGCAGTCTTGCTGAGCTGAGCTTCGACACCCAGACCAACCGTCGCCATGTCGGAGAGCTCTCCGCCTTTGATCAAGGCTGTACCCGAACCGGCGAGATTCATGCGGGCCTCAGCTTCGGTATCGCCGAAAAAGTGGTTCCAGGCAAGATCGCCCTTCAGAGTAACTTTGGCAGCACCGAAGCTGAACGGCACACCGGCTCGAATACCGAGCGAGCTCACCTGCAGGTCTTGATCTTCAGGATTCGTTGTGAAAGTCATGCCGCCGACAGATTCGGAATAACCGTCTGATTCAGCATGAATCCATGCGAGGCCGAAGTAAGGTTCCACTGAATACGCCGCAGTGTTGAAACCCTTGAAGGCAGCTTCAGCAAAGATCTGCGTAACATCAGCGTCGCCCGACCACTTGTTGTAGCCCGCCAGATCCTTGACAGTCAGCGTGCGGTTCGCATCGGCAGACTGATGGGTATAGATGAACCCATAATGGATTGAAGCGATGTCTTCAACGTTCGTCAGACCATAGAGCCCAACATGAATGTCGTTGCTTTCAACCTTGAAGCTCCCCGCCTTGTTCTCCGTTGTTCCAGCACCAAAGAAAACTCCGATCTTGGTCGAATCCGCGACATCAACCTCAGCGCCGATAAGGCCGGCATAGAAGTTGCTGTCCATGTCAGAGCTGCCGTAGTCAATGGAACTCCAGGCGCCGATGCCCGTCGCCCATAGACGGCCATTGCCGTCGGCCATTTCAACAACGTGGCCTTCACCGATGCCGGCAGCCTGATCCTTCACCGCGCGTGTGAGGGTCAAGCCGTTGACGATGGAAGCATTGCGGCTGTTGAGATAGAAATCGTCACCCAGAGACGCATAGGTCGATTCGACCTGAGCCTTCGAGGCACTGAGGAGGCTCTCGAAAAGAGCGCCGGTGCGTTCAGCATCAATCGCCTGCCCGATCTTGCGGCCGTTGCCAGACCCATAGTTTGCTAATGAGAGACTCTTATCTGCCGAAAGCGTACCTGTCAGAATTGAGCTCGTCTCGTCGAACGTGAGTTCAGTTTTGAAGAGCGCATAGTCGGGGTTCGCAGCGGCAGCATCAAGACCTGTGAGCTTATCGAGCTTCACAGTACCCGTTTGAGCATTACCTTCGTAAGCGGCTTTCAGTACATCAATGTCAGTCGAACTGACACTGTAGCCTGCACCATCCTTGAAGGTTAGTGTGCCCATCTCAACGTCCTGACCGGCCATTACAAGGAATGTACCGCCGGCATTGATCACGGCATCGACGGAATGATCAGATGCGCCGTCAGTGATTGTGCCTTTCAGTGTGAGCTTGTCGTCATACTTATTGACAACGCCAAACTTGCCGCCGTTCACGGTGACCAGGCCATTGGCCTTGCCCGCAGCGGTCTCCGTGATACCGAAGGAGTCGTTGAAACCATAAAGGCTGCCCTCATTAAGAGTGACGCCGCCACGGAAAGTATTGTTGCCGGTCAGAACAAGCGTACCGTCACCGTTCTTAACCAGCGATCCGTCATAAAGACCATTTGCAATCTTGGTGCGGATTGCTGCGGCACGCTTTTCATAGTATTCAAGACGCCACTTCTTAGCATCTTCCAAACTGATATTTTTATCCTTGATGCCAGCAAGGTCATAGTTATGTTCCCGACCGTCTTGATTAGCCGAAGCTGTACTTGTATTTGTCAGCTTGTAATCTGTCAGTACATTAGAGACGACAACCTTACCGTCAGTCGTTCCGTCTTCGGTCGCCGACTTCAGCCATGCGAGATCTTCACGAGCCCGTTGATCAAGTGCGATCTGAGAAATGTCATTTGACCAAACATCCAGATTACCGGCCTTGAGGTTGTACTCGAACTTGCCGGAAAGCTGACCAAGACCATACATACCTTTTTCAAGATCAGGAACGCCCCATCCCATACGGTCAGAAACCTCTCCTTCGGCCGGAGCATCTCCGCTGACATTCGCCCAGCCCTCCATGTCCGTACCATCAGTATTCTTGTGGTTCGCTGTTGTCAAAAGAACTTCACGAACCTGCAGGGCACTCATATCTTGATAGCGGGAAGCCAAGACAGCAAAGGCACCAGAAACAAACGGCGCAGCCATAGACGTACCACCGTAGCGGCCATACTTATCATCTCCAGCAATATTAGCGGTATTGCCATTCTGGCCCGGACCAACCAGTGTCCAGTACTTTGCGTAACCAGCCTCGTTAAATTTAACTTCCAGTTTGTAGTTGCTGGGGGCATTAAGGCTGTCTACTTGCTTCAAACCAGCAATAGCAATCCACTGCGCTTCAGCTTCTGGATTGAAATACGGATAGAGTGCGCGATGATACGGATTGGCGCGATCGTTATTGCCGTTGGTGAAGACTTGAATGACATCCTTTCCTTTCACGGCATCCCAAGCAGCATCGACAAAACTTGGTCCTTCGTTGTATTGTTTTTTGAACAGAAAATATTCGTATTCAATATCATGCACTGTAGTAAGTTCAGGACCACTGTAATAGTAGTAGACGATATTTCCCCTTTCATCTACCTGTTTTAAGTTAGTACCAAAACTGTTGTTAATAATCTTCACACCTGAATTTACTAGGGCATCATAACCTGCCTTGAAAAAGCCATAATCAGGGAACGGACCGTAATTCATGTCGTCCGATCCGCCGGTATTGGCCGAATAAAAGTCAGATCCCCAGGCAACGCCATGCATACCGGAACCGTCCCGATTGCCGGCATAGACACCCGCGCATCCTGTCCCATGATTATCATTGACTCCAGCTTTATAAGCTCCGTCAACGGTGAATTTATCACCCTTCTTATATTTTCCTGTGTCTTGTGGAGTGCGTCCATAAGCGTATTGCGGATAGCGTTCACCATCATGAGTAAATTCACCAGATGCAGCCACCGTATGCCAACGATCACCGGATAATTCCTTATGTGTGGTCAGGATTCCTGAATCCATCATTCCCACTTTGACGCTCTGAGCATGAAAACCAAGAGCATAGGCAGTGGATGCTTTCAATGCTGACAAGCCCCAATTTTTCTGATATTCGGCCGTTTCCCATGATGTTTTCGCTTGACCCATCTGAGCAGCATCTTGTGCCTTGAAGCCTGGCTCTATATAAGTTGCAGAAGCTGCGCCTGCGACAAGCATTAAGGCTGAAACTGCCAGAGTAACCGCACTCTTAGCAGTTTTCCCTTTATTAGAATGATTTTCGTCGGTCACGACATATTGTTTGTGAGAGTCACTCCATTTCGTCTTGAAGATCCTATTCATCTTCATCATCCTCTGGTGAATATTTTTGGTTGGTCCTTGTCTTTCACACTTACGCAGTAAAAGACAAAAGGCATCCTGTCATTCCCGTCTTCATTAATATTGACTTCAATCAATTTAAACCAGAGTTAAAGGGTATTCCATGCCGTCGTTTAGCAGCCAAAAAACATGCCCATCTCACAAAAAAGATTGACTTTTCCTCCTTTCGAAAGCACAACTTGCACAAAATCAATCTTAAATAATTTAAAAATTTATAAACGTAAACTTATAGCATTAGTGTGCATGAGATTTACTTTACTTTTTACTGTTTTCTAGGGGTTAGCTTCATGTATCTAATAAAATAATTTCGTTGTTAGATATTAACTATGAGTTGATACACAACTTCCAAGGCAAGCCCGCATTCATCACAATATTTTGTTATTTATAAAGAAATTCAATATCCGTCAGGAATACAGGATTTAAAGATGCGACCTATCAACACATATTTGTACAAAATCGTCTCTACGTCTTGAACGAAGACATCTTCTTATACGAGTCGTTGAACCATCAATATGTGGATGACACATGAAAACCGTTAAAAACCGACCTGCCAACACTTACCTTTTATAACGTAGAAACATATTCCAACAAACAAAATGATAAATACCAATATTTAATAAAAATACATTATTCATGAAAAACATTCTCAATTACAATAATGTAGACAATAAAAAAGCTTCGTGATCCCAGTCAAAGACTGGAAACACGAAGTTCATCAAGATTGAAGAGAACGCACTGATTGCCTTGCAAGAGAGAGCTCTTCACCTCCCTCGCGTGCTTTTAATAAATTATTAGTTATGTCAATTTAGCGTTGACAAAATTAAATGGCACACTTTCACTGCCCTTAAGAAGGGGGAGCCTCCAAAAAGGAAGCGTTTCTATGCTGGCCGGTCAAGCGCGCCGAATAAACCTCATCAGAAATTGAAGTTGAGACCCGTAAAGACTTGTGTAGTCTTGGTGAGGCCCTCCTTATCTGCAGCCGCTTTCAGATCCCCGCCGCCCACGGAATGTGTCGCCGCAAAATAGAGCCAGACCTTCTTCGCCAATTTGTACTCATAAGCAGCCGAAAAAACGGTGCGGCGGAAGTTGTAGTCGGAATTGCCGCTGAGTTCGCCGTCGTAGTACTGAACGCCGCCGATCAGTTTGTGGCTCCCGATCACGTAATCCGTACCCAGCAGAAGGCTGTAGCCCTCCCACCCATCGTTTTGTTCAGCAGCCGTTGCCACTGTCACTTTTGAACTCGAGAGGCCGGCACCCTTTTCCCAATGGGTTGAATACTGAGCACCAAAGAAGACTCTTGCTTCCGGAATGAAGCGGTACCAGCCGCCAAAAGAAATCGCCTGCCCGTTTGAATCCTTGGACTTCGCTTCTTGGTTGCCGTAATCCACATTGCCGTAGTTCAGGCTGAAGTACACATCCTTGCCGGTGTAGTCCACAGCAAGCGCACCCGTATGTCTGCGGTCGGCGAGATTTGCATAAAGGTCGTCAGACTTATCGCCTAAAGAATAGGAAGCCCCCACACGGAACCCATTCAGCGTAGGTGAGACCCAAGTTACGGTGTTGTTCGTCCGGCTCGTATTGGAGAAAGTTGATCCAATTGAAGCATTGCCGTATGACGTCCCGAACGGATCATATTTGATAAGGCCCATGGTATAAGGCGCCACAGTGGACTGAACCGTACCCATGCGGCCGAAGCCGATTTCACCCAATGAACCTTGCAGAGCGAGAATCGAGCGGCGATTGAAGAGCACTTTGCTGTCATCAAATTGGCCGTTGTCGATGTAAAAGCCGTTCTCCAAATAAGCTTTCACCTTCACACCGTTGCCGAGATCTTCAACGACGTTGAAGCCGATTCGGTTGTGTGCACGGCCGCCAGCCTTCTGAGTAAAGGTGTCTTCACCTTTCTTATGTTCGTAAAGAAAGCCTGCATCGACGCGGCCGTAAATCTGAACATCGGCCGCTTGCGCAGCAAGAGCTGCGCCGGCCAGAACACCAAAGACTGCAAGGTGGAGTGCAGTATGCTTCATGGTTTTCCTCCTTTGGAAACGGTTGAAGTTTTGGAATTGAGAGTGCTTCATATCGGTTATTTGCTGCTGAGCGCCGCGAACGCTTTCACGGCGGCGAGCGGCGCCTGCATGGCGGTTTCCCAAAAAGCGGGATTCGCAGCATCCGCACCGCAGTGACGCCGCACGATGCCGTCGACCGTGTCGCGTCCGGTATCACGCAACATTGCGCGGTAAAAAGGCATGAAATCAGGACCGCGCTTATCCAGTTCGGCAAGGAGCCCCGAGGAAAGCAGATAGCCCACGGTGTACGGATAGTTGTAGAGAAGTTGGTCAGTCTTATAGAAGTGGAGCTTATAGGCCCACAGATAGTCATCGGCCCCCTCGGTCGAATCGCCGTACCAGTTTCCCCAAGCTTCCCGCATCAGTTCGACACAGCGCTTGGCGGGGACCACTCCCGCCTTTCGCTGCTCAATAAAGGCGCATTCAAAGTCAAAACGCACCATCGTGTTGAGGAGGAAATTCGCGGCGCTGCGCAGCTCCTGCCAGAGCATGGAGAAACGCTCGGCGTCGCTCGCGGCATGCTCAAGAAGGTAGCGCCGAACCAAAGCCTCGTTAAAGGTGCTTGCCGTTTCGGTGAGCGTCATGGGGAATTCTGTCTGTACCACGGGAAGATCGCGCATGATCCAGTAATGGAAGGCATGTCCGAGTTCGTGTCCCTGCTGCAGCACGGTTGTAATCGTGCCCATATAGCTTGAGAAGACGCGCGGGATCCGAAACTCATTGAAGCGCGAATAAAAGGCTCCGCCGATTTTCTTGTCCGATGGCGCCGCATCGACCCAGCGGTTGCGAAGCATCAATTCGGTGAAATCCGACATTTCCGGATCTACGGCGCCCAAAGCCTTCTTCACAATGTCAATGCCTTCGGCATAAGGAATCAGCGCTGGGACCGCGTTTTTGCCCTGCTGGGGGGCCGGCGCCATCAGATCGTACACGGCGAGCCTGCGCGCACCCTTTTCAAAATAAGGCGCTCTCAGACGTACCGCCTCCCGAATCTCGTCGAGATGGCGCACAATCGCTTCCCGCATGGCAAAAAGCGCTCCTCGGCTCATGCGGTTCTGCGCGAGCGATACATCCACGGCATCAACGCCTGCCCGCCCGAAAGCGGCGAGCCTGAAGCCATGAAGTTCATTGAGAAGCGCTGCGTAAAGTTCAGCTCGTTCGCCATAGGACTTCGCAAGACCAATATTTACGTTTCGGCGCAACGTCCGGTCAGGCGCCCCTTTAATGACGGATACGAGCTTGGCTGCACGGATACGTTCAGATTCGCCTTGACTGTTCTCAGCCTCGAAGTCAACCCCTTTTTGGAGCGTCTTAAAAACAGCCCCAAGCGGCAGAAAACACTTTTCTTCAAAGTCAGAGAGCCACTCACGGTCGCTCGGCGAGAGCTTTCGGTGCCACTCATTTTTTCGCTCGCAAATCACAAAGCGCCAATCAGCGAGCGGCGATGACTGCCAAAGCGCATCGTCTGCCGGCAGGACTTCAGCTTAGTGTTTACGTTTGTAAGTTGAGATACCGAACAAGGCCAAAGCTGATGTCACCATAGCTGCACCTGCTGCTGCAGAAGCTTCTTCATCACCCGCGTCCTTTGCGCCTTGACACTTCGCAAAAGCGGCGAGCGACGAAATTAATGTATTGGCTTCATCGAACTCTTTGAAATGATCAGCCAGCGCCTCACGGGCAACGGGCCGTTCCATGGAATGGAGCGCATTTACAAGTGCCGCCGCGCGTTCAATGCTTCGATTCCACTTCTCTGAACCGACCGAGCCGTAGGCGTCATCCATCGACCATTCAGGAGCCTGAAGAATGCTCTGCAGATCCTTCGTCATTTTTGTTATTTCCTATTCGTCGAAGTCATCAATCAAAGAGAGAGCCAGAAAGCGAAGATGTGGTGAGCAATCAGGCCTGCGATCGAAGGCACGCTTGCACGCTTGACGAGTTCAAGCGGCGACATTTTGAGCATTGCAGCAATGGCGACCACAACGCCGGCAACTGGCGAAAGCGGTCTGGCAATGGTTGAAGCCTGATGCATCGGCAAAACGAGCATCACCGGGTTGACGCCCATGTCCTTGGCGATCTTCGGCACCATTTCAATCAGCGGGTAAAAGGACGCGCCGTTCGACCCCGTAATGATGGTGACGAGCGTCGTGATCACTACGAAAAGGATGGACATGCCGATCGCACCCGCACCGACTGCACTCGAGAGGTTAACAATCGCATCCACCATGCCGAGCGCCTTGAAGCCTTCGGCAAAAATACCGGCTGCAATAACGAGTGCCACCACACCGGACATGGCCTTGCCCATGGACATGAGAAACGCCTTCAGTCCGGCCCCCAATTTTTCGATGCTGCCGCGCCAGCGCACAGCTTCACAAATCATCGCAATCGCAACGCAGAAGAACATCAGGGTTGTGATGTCGAGTTTGATGGAGTCGATGCAGTAGCGGGAGAAAACCACCACAAAAATCATCGGCAGGAAAGGCAGGATGGCGTAGAACTTCGGCGCCGCAGTGCTCGGCTTCTTCACATCCTCGCCTTCAAAGACAAGCTGCTCGCCCATATGTTCTTGGGGATTCCAGCCCTCGCGTCGATCGAGATACTTCTGCCAGAAAACATGGGCAAGACCCATAACCAGAACGGTGGGAAGCGCTGCGGGAATTTTGAATACAAAAACGTAATCAAGAATCGAGAGCGAGCAGGCCTTCGCGGCAGCGCCCAGTGGGGCGCCCGCTACAGCGACATATGACCCA
>OGRL01001819.1_pt1 | contig 15290 bp, 8 predicted proteins | sample 1553481 | NCBI WGS metagenome assembly OGRL01 (sample SAMEA2580036, study PRJEB22360) | human gut metagenome
GCAGCAATTCTGTCGACCAACTGTTGTACCGGAGCTTTACTACCCTGGGCCTCCTGTACCATCTTGATAATCTGGGCTAAAATAGTCTCGCTCCCGACTTTTTCGGCCATGAATTTAAAACTCCCTTTCTGATTGATCGTACCTGTATAGACATGTGTACCGGTCACTTTCTCGACAGGTACCGGTTCGCCGGTAATCATGCTCTCGTCGACAAAAGAAACTCCTTCTGTGACACTGCCGTCGACCGGAATTTTATCTCCGGGTTTCACCAATAGTATGTCTCCGGGTTGTACTGCTTTGATCGGGATCACCTGTTCCGTACCGTCTTCGAGAATCCGGATCACCTCTTTGGGCTGTAATCCGATCAGTTTACGGATAGCTGTCGAAGTATTCGATTTTGCACGGCTTTCCAATAAACGGCCTAATAAAATTAAAGCGATGATCACTGCTGCCGCTTCATAATAAATATGAGCTTCCAGTCCCCGGTCCGTCCAATAGGTGGGCCATAGGGTATTGAACAGACTGAACAGAAAGGCAACTCCTGTACTGACCGCCACCAAAGTATCCATATTGGCATGTCCATGTTTCAATTGTCGCCAGGCATTAATGAAAAAATCCCTTCCGAATACCAGTAGGACCGGTAAGGTAAATCCCAGCATGATCCAGTTGCCATAGGGCATATGCATAAAAAACATCCCGATCACAAAAACAGGGAGGGATAGCAATAACGCTCCTATCGTTTTCCGGTGTAGTTTATCATAGGCTTCTCGTTGTAAAATTTCGGCCTGTTCAGGCTCTGTCTCATTTTCCAACAACAGATCGTAGCCTGCTTCCTGTACCGTTTTTTGCAAATCTTTATCGGAAACAAGCGTAGGGTTATATTCCACTATGACGTCTGAAGCGGCGAAATTTACTCTGGCTTCTATGACACCCTTACGTTCGGATAATGCCTGTTGAATATTGGCAGCACAACCGGCACAACTCATACCGATCACATAAAATGACTTTTTTTCATTCATAACCTATCCGTTTTATCCCTTTACGTGAACTCAGGGGCTTAGTTTCAAATCAGTTATAAAATCCTATTTCTCCTGTTTCCGAAAGGCATCATGGATGGTAATCCCGGTAGAGATCCTCCGGTATTTGTCTCCTCTTTCCTCTGCAATAAACACATGATATTCGAAATCATTGACCGTTTGACGTAAAGCAGGGAACTTCTGGCCGATGAAATGCCAGACTCTGTAAGTACACCGGAAAGCCAACTGGTTATTGGTACTTACTCCGATTTTATACGAAATGGAAATATTCTTTATATTGCCCTTCAAATAGTAAAGGACACCATTGAAATCACCGTATATGCCTGAATATTTTATCGGTACAAATGGTCGGCACTTTGTAAAATCTTATTTTTCAGCAGAACGGGATAATCAGGATGTTGTTCCAGAAATTGCCGGACTACTTGTGCCGCTTCCGGGGAATTATGTCCGCGCAATGTAGCTGAAATCCAGTTCTTGGGGAAAAAGATATCTCCGGTACGCTGCACTTCCTGTAATTCCTGTAAAGCCGGCCTGATGTACTTCACGGCTTGCTGTTGCCGGAGAGGGTGGTTGAGATATCCGACGATCTGGGTAACCCAAGGTTCTATCCGACGGTTCCCGGCGATCAATAAAGACCGAAATAGGGAATCCCGCGTTTCTGTTTCAGGAGCTACGGCCCGGACAATAAAGTTAAATTCTCTTTTCCGGTCGGGGTCCTGAATACGGGTCGCCTGTGTCGCCCTGATTTCCTCATATTTTTCAGGCATACGTACAGCCAATTCATAAGCCATTTTAGTATAATCGCTCTCTCCTAAAGCCAAGCCGGTAAAAGATTTCTGTTCTTTCCACATCCGGTAAATTTTCTGTGTCGTCGCCGGTTGCCGGAAGGTTCCGAGCAAAGCCCTGAAAGCAGCCTGTTGACAACCTTTTCCTCCCGGTTTGCGTGCTAATCCGAGCAGGCTTTCTTCAAGCTCTTCACTTCCTGCAATCTGTCCGTGCAGGGCCATCTCATTCAAATAGGCGATCGAAGTAGAAATAATCAAAGGTTCGGTTTCGGTTTTCAAATTACTGATCAACATCCGGGCAAAAGCCAAACCATCTACACGGCCGTGCAGACGGTTTTCATTCAAATTGATCAATAAAGCCAAACGGGTTTCAGGTGCTTTCGCGAAAGTATTCAAATGCGCTAAAGCATAGGTAATCGTCCGCTGATCCAGTACGAAATAGCCATAGGCTTCACCATTTTGATTCAGAAAAATGCAGGACTCATCCGCAGACCGGTTCTGAAAAACGGTCACCGCAGAATCGGATACCAAAGTCACTTCATGCACAGAGGACTGGAGTGTATCTGCATTTTTTCCCTCATAGAGGGCTACACTTATATTTTGTGGCCAACTCAATCCTCTATGCCAGGGATCTTTTTGCCGCACGACCAAGGTCCGGTCATGCCACGAAGCGGAAATTTCCGGCATCCCTTTTTCATTTACCCAACTATTACTCCAGGCCACCAGATCCTTATCGGTATACTTATTGAGAATAGTAATCAGATTATCCCATGTGGCATTCCCATATAAATAAGTCTGCAAATATTCCCGGATACCTTTTTGAAAAGCTTCTTCTCCCAATAGTTTCAGTAACATATTCATAACGATGGGCGCTTTATCATAGACAATCTGTCCGTAAATCAAACCGGCATCCTTTAAGTTTTCCAAAGGTTGTTTTATCGAGGTTGAGCCGGCTGTACGGTCTTCCGCATAAGCCGGAATATAAAAATTACGCAAATCGTTCAGAAGGTGATTGACTCCCGGAAACTCCGGCCGGGTCATCTGGGAGGCAAAATAATTGGCGAATACTTCTTTGGTCCACACATCGTCGAACCAGGCCATTGTCACGGCATCTCCAAACCACATATGTGTCGTTTCGTGAGCGATCAGTTCCATCCGTCCCAGTTCTTCTTCTATGGTCGGATGCGGCCCTAAGAACATGCGTTTATCATTGTATAACACCGCACCCGGATGTTCCATACCACCGAACTGAAATCCCGGTACAATCACCAGATCGTATTTATCGAACGGATAGGGGATTCCGGTATAGTCCTCGAGCCATTTCAGAGAAGCGAAAACCTGATCGAAAATGATCGTATGCTGGGCCACTTTCTGAGGATCGGTTTCCCGGTAATACATGACTATCGTTTTACCGTCCCGGCTTTCTGCCAGTTGTTGCCATTTCCCGGCTACAAAAGAAAATAAATAGGTACTCAGGGGTTGGGTCGGCTGAAAAGCGATCAGTTTCCGGCCTTCATGGAGGGTTTCGGACTCGACGGCTGCATTGGCTACGGCTACCCATTGCTCCGGGATATCCAGCTGCAAGGTAAAAACAGCTTTCATGTCCGGTTGGTCGAAACAAGGAAATAAGGTTCGGGCACGTTCGGGTACCAACAAGGTGTATAAAAATTCATCGTTCCGGTTCAGGGATTGATTACCGGCAATAAAATCGATCTCGATCTCATTCGCTCCTTTTTTCAGGTAATCGGTCCCTACTACAATATGTTCATTCGAAATCCGGATCGAATCCGGTCGTCCATTCACTTTCAGTTGTTTCACTTTGTGGGGATCTTCGCGAAAATCCAATACGACAGGCTGTACTTTTTCCTGCTTCAGTGTGATCTGTACTTTCCCGATGACCTCTTCCTGTTTATTTTCAGGAATCCGGAATTTCAGCCGGTATTGCAAATTGCTTATATCTTGTTTGCGTTGCCGGGCCAACCCGATGCTTACTCCGGTTTCCGGTTCCTTCCCTTCGGGGCGGCATCCGGCCAATAATTCTACTACTCCCAACAGGATTATAAAAAACAACTGTTTTTTCATAAATCTATGGATTTTAAATTTAATCTTTACTCTGCGCCTGGCGTATTGAAAGGCCGATTCGTTTACGCCCGGGTTCCACTTGTACAACCTTTACCATCACTTGTTGATTCAGTACCAGTTCTGCTGCAGGATCGGTTACATAACGATCGGCAATTTCTGAAATATGTACCAAACCGTCCTGTTTCACTCCGACATCGACAAAAGCTCCGAAACCGGTAATATTGGTAACGATTCCCGGAATTACCATACCCACCTGCAGATCTTCGATTTTTGAAATGCCTTCGGCAAAACTGAATACTTTCGCCATTGTCCGGGGATCTCTCCCCGGTTTTTTCAATTCTGCCACAATATCTTTCAGGGTCAGCAGGCCCGTTTTTTCATCCACATACCGTTGAGGTTCTATCCGGCCGCACAGTGTTTCGTTTCCGATCAGTTCATGAACGCCGACACCCAGATCGCGGGCCATTTTTTCAACGATATAATACGATTCCGGATGAACAGCAGAATTATCCAAAGGATTTCCGGCCCCTTCGATCCTCAGAAAGCCGGCACTTTGTTCAAAAGCTTTCGCTCCCATACGTTTCACTTTTTTCAGTTCTTCACGGCTTTTCAACGCTCCGTTTTCCTGAATATAAGCCACCACGTTTTCAGCTAAGGCCGGTCCTAAACCGGAAATATAGGTCAGCAAATATTTACTGGCGGTATTCACATTCACTCCGACCTTGTTCACACACGATTCGACAACCCGATCCAACGCTTCTTTCAGTCCGCCTTGATCCACATCATGCTGATACTGTCCGACACCGATCGATTTAGGATCGATTTTGACCAATTCGGCTAAAGGATCCATCAATCGTCTGCCGATCGATACGGCCCCCCGCACCGTCACATCGTATTCCGGAAATTCTTCCCGGGCAATTTTAGAGGCAGAATAAACGGAAGCACCACTTTCACTGACGACAAACACCTGTACCTTCCGGTCGAAGCGTAATGTCTGGATAAATTTTTCTGTTTCCCGTCCGGCCGTACCGTTCCCGATAGCGATGGCCTGAATGTCGTAGGTCGCTACCATATTCGTCACTTTGGCTGCCGCTTGCTTATACTCATTGCGGGGAGGGTGGGGGTAAATATTTTCATTATGAACCAGTTTGCCGGTTTCATCCAGGCATACCACTTTACAACCTGTACGGAATCCCGGATCGATAGCCAATACCCGTTTATTACCTAAAGGAGAAGCGAGTAACAGTTGCCGTAAATTTTCTGCAAAGACCCGGATAGCCTCGCTATCTGCTTTCTGTTTGGATAAGGTCATATATTCGGCTTCGATGGACGGAAACAACAATCTTTTGTAGCCGTCTTTCATCGCCAGCCAGACTTGCCGGGCACTCTCATTGTCTCCTTTTATAAAAATCCGCTCTAAATTCTCTAAGGCGTTCTCTTCGTCGATGCTTAAAGAAACTTTGAGAATCCCTTCTGCTTCTCCACGACGGATAGCTAATATCCGGTGAGAAGGGCAACGTTTCAGACTTTCCTGGAAATTGAAATAATCGGTATATTTTTCACCTTCCTGCTCTTTGCCTTTTACTACTTTGGCCGTGATAACCGCCTCCCGTTCAACCAGACAGCGAACTCGGTTACGTGCCGCTTCGCTCTCGTTCACCCATTCCGCTATGATATCCCTGGCTCCCTGTAAAGCCTCTTCTGTATCCTGTATCTCACCTTTTACAAAACGGGCTGCTTTGACCACGATATCCCCATTTTCCTGTCGCATCAAAAGAGCAGCCAGCGGTTCCAACCCCTTCGCTTTGGCCTTCGATGCCCGGGTTTGCTTTTTAGGTTTAAAGGGTAGATAGATATCTTCCAATATCCGGATATCCTGACATTCCCGGATCTGTTTTTCTAAAGCGGGAGTCAATTTTTCCTGTTCCCGGATCGTATCTAAAACAGCATTTTTCCTTTTTTCGAGTTCCTGAAACTGAGTATATAAAGTTTTGATTTCCCCGATTCGTACTTCATCCATATTACCGGTTTTCTCTTTACGATACCGGGCAATAAAAGGAATCGTAGCTCCTTCTGCAAATAAATCGAGTAGGTTACGTACCGCCCGGTTCTCTCCTCCGGTCTTTCCTACGATAAAAACAACGGGATCTATATAATATTCCATATCTGTTTATTTTTGTTCTTTAACAATCAACATATTTTTTCGTGAACGGATTGCTGAAAAACTTCTGATGACAGCAAAGATACAGAAACAATAACCAAAATGAAAAGTTCATAGAAAAGAAAACCATACAGGGAAAATTTCAATGCTCTGATCAGGCAGAGACTGTAGCTAAATTAAAAGCCAACCAACAGGAACCGGGTATGACCCAAATACGACCCAAGCACGGCAACTGATTGAATTTATGGGCGATGACTATATGAGTGTAAAAGGGGTGATGGCACTATTGAACGTCTGTATCCTGACCAGCCAAACACCCTGAACAAAAATACCGCCTGACGGAAGCTGCCAGGAAATGGAAAGCGAATGAACAATAAGTGTACAGGGCAACTGAATGCCGTTGATCCGGTAATCCTGTGGGGGAATTTGCTGCCGACGGTTGTAGGCTGAAAATGCTGTGTATTCGGGGGGAAGTAACAGGAAAAGGCTGCACCGTAAGACAGGATTACGGCACAGCCTCTTTCAAGGTTTTATTATAAATGTGGACACCTCTGTTATTGTTCGTCCTTCACGCCGCGGACGTAGCCGTTGTCGAGATCTCCTGTTCCAGTCGCTCCGATAGAGCCAGAGCCTTCCGCAGCATTGAAACGGAAACCGCCGTTCTTATTCGGTAAAGTACCATCCCCACCTGTTTCTGTAGATCTACGGCTGAAACTGGTAAAACTCAGGTACATGGCTTTTCCTCCACCATTGTCTGTTAGACCAGCTCCAGGATAGGATTTCCACGCATCGTCAGGCAGGCGGGTTTGCATAATCAGCAGTTCGCGCAGATTGGGTATGCGGTATCCCGATGGCGTGATTGTCATAGTCTGATACTCCGACCAGTCTCGCCAGTTGCGCCAACGAAACGCAGGAATACTCCACGTTCTCTCCCGCCCCGCATTCTCAAAATCCTGATCCCTTGTCGCCACGCGGAATTTGGCATACGGGCGGTTGTAGGGCGAGAGGTCGTTATGCTGAGGCAGGTTGCCGGTCTCGATACTCTGGCGGCGTGCCTTGGGGCTGAGGTTGGAGCAGTCTATTACGTAGGTGCCGTCAGCTTCAGCAGCAGTAACCCGGGGGATGAGTGCTACAGGTTCACTCTCCGGTGCGTCAAGGCCGATGCCGAGGTTGCGCACGCAGCGGTAGGTGAATTTGTTGCCTAACTCTGGCCTTTCCATGCCACTGGTTGCTCCCAGAGCAACACATTCTTCGGCATATAATCCCCACGCCACGTTATTACCGCCCTGTCCTCCGTCGTAGGCAGTGCTGGTCGTATAATGCCAGTAAGTTTGCCCGTCGCGGTCGTCGGGATTAGTGGGATAGAGGTGAGAGGCGTCGTCCAGGGCACTCTCACCGATGTAGAAGTCCACGAGCTGGTCTTTGGCAGCCAGGTACCAGCGGATTTCCTCCGGATCAACAATGTTGTCACCGTCAAGGTCACGGTTACGTGTCAGCACGGCATGCAATGCATCATTGATTTTCAGCTTATATCTGTCTTCAGGATTAGTACTCCATACATCTAAGACATCCGTCCATTGCAGTACAGTTTGGTAGTTTGACCCGAGCAGGCATTGCAGGGTGTTGAGACGGCCGTTGCCGGACGATTTACCCCGGCTCACGTCACCTACGTCCACCAGATCTCCCTCCATGCTGCTCTCCAGTCCCCAGCAGGTGGGTAACTCGCTCTCGCTCTTATCCACGTTGTACACCGTGCGGATGGATTTCTGCCTGAAAGTCTGTATGGCGGTCATCGTGCTCGATGCCCCGTCGGGGCTGTAGTGGGCATTGTCCCCGTCGATGATGTAGAGCAGACGGTCTTCGGCCCCCACGTATTCCCGCCATTTTTTCAGCTGATAGTTGTTGCCGGCACTGTAATCATGGTCCCACGGGTGGCGCACATACACGTATTCGTCGATAAAGGCGGTGATGGTTACGGTTCCGGATGTAAGCCCCTTGTCGTAGTCATCCCTCAGCCGTTGGAGGAGCTGGTGCATGTCGAGCAGGCGGGCGTTGGGATAGCCGGAATGGCCGTCATAGCCCGATTTCTCTCCTCCGCCTGGCAGGCCCTTGTAGTTCTGACCGCCGGGATACTTTACATATTCGTTATTGCCCCGCCCATAGTCTTCATTAATGGCAAACTTGATCCAGCGGTAGTCGCTGATGCCACTTCCCGTGGAAGATTCGCCCGTGCCGGACGATGTGCCCGGAGGGTTGGCATCCGTAAAGTCCCCCTTATATACCGCCTTGTCATACGGGGTCTGCACGCCCCAGGTCAGGCGCGGCACCTGTGCGCGGTTCAGGGTGATCAGTACACGGTCGTAGTGGGCGTCCAGTTCGTGCGGCTTAATTTCGCTCACGATCACGTTGCCCTCGTAGCCGGGGCGGGATTCTTTTTTCTCGGTCACCTCCACCTCGATGTCGTTCACGCCGCGGATCGTGACGGTGTAGATGTAGTGCGTATTGCGGCGGGTGTCGTAATCGTCAGGGTCTTGATTGGCATAACCCAGATGGACTGTAAACTTCACGTCGGCATTGACCGTATTGCCACCCTGTTCTTCATACGACAGCGTGCCCGACATTTCCACGTAAGCGGCGTTTGCAGGTGCGTAGGTGAAAGCGCCGTTTTCGTATTCCTGTCCCGGCTTATTACTAAAATCATCACCCGGTTTCGACTCCGCCTTATCCCGCTTTTCGCGCAGGGCGTACCGTGCCGCTGCGTCCGTCACTCCGGTTTCTCCGGAAATCTTCCTTGCGGGGGTCTTGCGGCTTTCCGGCATGTAAAACACGAAAGCGCAACTATCCAATAAATACTCTCCGTCGCGTCCTATAGTCTCGAACGGCATTTCCGGCGATTCAAAGTAGGTACACCCGTCACCGTCGGCATCGCCTGTCTCCCGGGGCAGCACCAGCGACTGCGCGGGCACGTTCACCACCCGCCAGCCTTTGGGGCGGAAGTCGAACTTGTCCCAATTTTTGTCAGCGGGAACTTCAGTCTTCACGATAAACTCCACCTTGGCGTCCAGGCGTTCCAGCTTCAGCGTACACTCGAACGAAGCTATCCCGCCACTCTCGCTTCCGGGGATATTGAATACGTCATTGCCAGATCCGTCTACAGCATAGCCCGACATGATGAATTGCGACGACCGTTCCAGAGTCTGCTGGTCGAGCTTTGCCATAAGGGCCTCCAGTTCTGCTTTCGTCTTCACTTCCTTCAGCGCGTCCAGGGAGAGCTGGTAGGTAGAGTTGACGCCAGTCTCGGAGAAGTTTGCAATGCCGGCAATCTGCGCATTGTTTTTCGATCTGGCTGTAAGGACAACACCATTGGCAGGAACGTTGTGATATTCTCTTGACCCTTCGCATACGTCTCCGTTTTCGTCGAATACGAATACATAGAGATTGGTCACCCGTTTCTCGTTGGCCGCATCCTGTGCGGCACGCGTTTCTATGCGGTTATCCCCGGAAGCTACCTTCAGCACAATCTGTGCCGGGAGACCCTCCTGCACACGGGGACCTCCTCCCACAATCTCCTCGTCGGCACACGAAAACAACGCTACCGACAGCGTCGCCACCGACAACAGGCGGCTCATTCTTCTTAATCTTATCTTCATAACTTTGAATAACATACCGGTTTGTTTAATTGAACGGCGGAACGGTGATTTCTTTCTTGCCCCAATCCACCACCTCATATTTCAGGATCAGGCGGGCATCTACGCTCAGCGTGGCACGGATGTTTACCTGTGTATTACGGGCGATGGATTTCAGTGCACCCTCGGCGATGAAAGCCTTTTGGGGATAGGTCCCTTTCGCCAGCGTGGCGAACCCGATGGTATAGGGCGAGTCCGTCATTTCCGGCAGCCAGGCGTAGGAAGGATAGATGTAGCATACCAGCATCTTTTCGCCGTATGCGGGGATTTTGATGTAATCCGCCTCCGTTTCATAGGGATAGCTCTTGGCTTCGTACGCAGTACTGCCGGGCACATCCAGCGACTGTTCGCCGAAAAGATAGAGCCTGTCGCCGAAGAAAGTGCCGAAATTTACCGCCTTGATGTTGATCTCGGAATCCAGATCGTTATTCATGCTGATATTGAGCTTGGCCACGCAGCGCACTAATTGTGCTTCGAGAGGTTCCCCGGGAGTACCTGTCGGGGAGCCTGATTTTACCTCGTAGTCGCGTACAATCCAGCTCATGGGCAGCCCCTTATCTATATTCACTTCGGAGAACCGTTTCGGGAAATACGTACGATCAGGGTCTTCCAGCAAAGCCTTCTTTGATGTCCGGCCCGGTACGTCTACAAGCTCAAACTCCTCCGTATCGTAATCCTTACCCAAGGCAGCCTCGTTGGCCAGGACACAGAAAGTCACCTTGCCCACGGGCACATTTTCTATCGTCACCGTTTGGGCGGCAAGTTCTTCCGGCGTGAGTTTGTGGTTTACGGCAATTTTGTTACCGTCCGTCACCACCAGCACGCGCAGGGTGTTTATCCGGTTTTCCAGCGTGGCGTACTCATCCTCCGTACCGTCGGTGCGCGTACCGACGGCTCCGGCCACCGACATGCGCAGGGTGACGGAGGTGGTTTCTCCGTCCACAGGCCAGGGTGCCGCACTGTCACTGGCACATCCCGCCAGCAGGAACGGCAGGCACACCGCTGCCAGGTACAGGGCAAGCCATCCGGCAAGATATGATTTCAGTTCTCTTTTCATAGCTTCGTCTGTTTTTTATTCTTGGTTGGTCGTTTCATCCGGTCCCCACGACACTTCGGTGTCCTTCGTATCCCAGGGCTTCACCTTCCACGTGAGGGTAAGCGAGGATGCCGAGACGGTCAGGGTGTAACTGTACTGCTGGGCCGCATCCCAGTGGGGTATCTCCGTCGTGGCGAGTTCTACCTCAGCTGTGCGGTCGTCCCCCGTGTCGCCCTTGAGACGGTAGGCCATGTTGATGACAGCATCTGTCAGGTCGGCAGCGGTATGGGGAGGCAACAGCACATCCTGTAGCATGGTTATGGTGTTGCCGCCGGACACCGTAATATTCCCGTCGGCTTTGGTCAGCCGGCTGTCCCCGTCGGTGGTCTTTTCGCCACCGCTCCACGAGGGAGTGCCCGATGCCGGACAGGTAAGGTTGGCCTTCCAGGTCACGCCGTTCACCTTGAAGGCTGTGACCGTAGCCTCGCATCCCACGGCTTTTACCGCAAAGCTGAGCCGCGCCAGCTGGTGGGCGAAAGTGAAGGTCACGGGACCGGGGTCCTTCGTCAGCACATCCGGAGTTTGGACTGTCTGCTGTGCTGTCATCAAGTCGGTGCCGTGCGTGGCGTCGAAGTTGGTAATGGTGATTGTGCCGTTCACCGCACATGCCGCATTTACGCCCGTGCCCAGCTTGTCTGTTGAGGGATAGAGGGCGTAGAAGCGGTAATCGAGGCCGGGATGCCAGTAGCGGGTGTCCTCGTAGCCCCAGCCCGGATTGGCAGCCGACCAGAAAACGCGCTTATTGTTGAATACTGTCCCGCTCTCCGTGCCGCCCGCGTTTGCGTACCATCCCCATACGGAGAAAGCGTTTTCTTCCTTCTGCATGTCCCCCGCGTTATCGATGGCCGAACGGGTAAGCGCGGGGGTTCCGAAACTGATCGTCCGCGTGTCCGTAACCTCCTCTTCCGGACCCGGAGTCTCCGCACAGGAGGAAAACATCAGCGCCGCCGCAACCAGCAACAACACGCCCCTGATCGTGTTATTTCTCTTATTCATACCTTATGTCCGTTTTTTTTAATTTGTTTTCTCATTGTGACCGGGAAGGGAACATTCAACCCCGCCCGGCCCGGGTAGTTTAATTTGCAAAATCTACGTCAACTGGAGTATTGTCCGTTCCCCAGGAATCGACAGTAGCGCTAAAGTCAATTGCATAACGATCGTCTCCGGGTAAGGTCGTCTCGCTTAATTTTACCTTATAAGTATAAATATTATTGGAATTCCATGTTGCCTGAGCTGTTGCAATCGTTTTAGTCAATGTTTGAGCGGAACCCACATTTTCCCAGTCAGTTCCATTGTGTTCCTGCAACTGTACAGTGAAAGAGAGTTTGACTCCGCTATCAGGTGTCTGCGGAATGACATAAAAAGTCTGTCCCACTTCTTCTACCGACGTTTCTCCGGTTATGGATTTATCGGTTACAGTATAAGAGGTAGAAGTAGAGAAGGTAACGTCAGCAGAACCCTCTGCTGCTTTAGTCCAGGTCCAGCCATTATTATATTTGTAAACACCCTTACTAAAGATGCCTGAACCTGTACTCGTATTTGCACCTGCCAACGTAAGATTAGTAATCACAAGCTGTGTTTCCTTACCGAAATTACTATTTTTCTCGAACAGGATACGTATTTTGGAAAGGATATGACCAAGGTTGAATGCAACGGTACTCACACTGCTTAAATCCTCCAAAGTGGTCTTAGTCGCCTCACCATAAACAAGATCGTACTGGTTAGCGGTAGCGTTATCTACGGTAGCGGTCAACTCCATGTGGCCGTCGCTATAACCAAAATTGGCGGAAAGATTGGCTCCCGCTCCCGGACTGATGGCTGCGAACTTATAGGTACGGTTTTTAAACCAATACTTGGTGTTGTCATACTTCCAGGGGTCAGATGCTGAGCTTCTGTAAACCTTATCACCGGCAAACAGATTCTGGCTTTCATTTGAACCTCCGTAGACATAAAAATCAAGCAACTTATTGGTTACCGTACCTTCATCATTCGTTACGGCACGTGTGGATTTGTTCACGAACGTCTCGAAACCGATAGCCTGGCTGTCATTGACGTCCACTACTTCACTTTTACTACAGCTTGCAAGAGTCGCTGTGACTGCTCCAAGCAAAATAAGACTTCTTTTCATAAAATTGAGTATTAAAAATGGAATATTATGGTTTTAAAAACAGCATTGTTTTTCTGAATATGCCTTTGTAAGCGGACTAGACCGGCAGTTCGTATTCGTGTCTGTCGCCCCAGTCGCCGACCTCCACATCAAAACCCGAACCTCCGGACTCACCGTCTTCGTCGGACACTTCCAGCCCCGTGATGACGATCACTCCGCCGCGTGGCTGCGCTTTCACCTGTTCGGTGATGTCCACCATGAACGGCGGGAGGTATTTCCCGTTTTTCAGGCGCACTTCGAGCTGCAGGGTGTAGTTGCGGTCAGTAGCCCGGGTATATCCGTCGCCCGGCCAGTCGGGGATGCCGAACGAACGTACCTGCGCCCACGAGCCCCAGTCGCAGACGGTGGCATCGAAGAACACCGTGGCTGCCCCGCTGCCCGTGTGCCCGTCCTGCAGGTAGACGCTCTCGGCCATACCCGCCAGTGCTCCGCGGGCCAGCGCCACGTATTGGGCTCCTCACAACGTACCACGTAGGTGTAGACCAGCGGGCGCAGTTCCACGGGCAGGCTCACCGCCTCGTAGCCGGGCTTCGCCTCGTATTCCCCGAGGTAACTGCCGTAGAGCATATCGGGCTGCCCTACAGTGCGTTCGTCCTTGTGCAGTTCGCTGAATCCGGCTCGGGTACGGGTGCGCGTGGTGGCGGTTGCCGTGGCCGAAGAAGTCAGGGCGTTGAACACGATGTATTCCGTATTGTTGTTGTAAAACAGGATGGAGTGTCTGCCTTCGGTCATGGCCAGCCGTCCGCCCTCCGCAGCCAGGTTGCGCTCGTCATGCCTGTTACCGTCCGGATCATATACTACGGCGCGTATACCCCCGGGTACTTCGGGACGCAGGTCGTCGTACGTCATCCAGCTGTTCCATCCCCTGCCTTCCCAGGTATTTTTCCATCCCCTGCCGTGGTCGCGTTCCCATTCCCGCTCCCAGGTGGCAGTCACATCCACCTTAACGGAGTAGGCATGTTCGTCGTGGTTGTAGCAAAGCTCTTTACGGCAGCCTGAGGACAGTGTCACCAGGCCTGAGAGCACAAGGCCCGTTACTGCATGCCATAATATCGTTCTTCTCATTGTGCGCCTCCTTTCTTCCTGTTAATATCCTGCAAATGCCATACGAGCGCCAGTTTCAGTTTCAGCGGACCGAAATAGTCCACACGTTTGGTCTGTAGGTAAACATAGTGCGTGCCGCCCATGTGGGGCACGGGTTCGTATTCCTCATACTTACTGTGCAGGTAGCCTAGTCCGAGGCCCGCTTCCAGCGAGAGCCGACGGGCAATGGGGAACATGTAGCCGTAGCTGAGCCCTGCTATTTCGGCCTCACCCTGGTAACCGTTCTCCTTGTTCTCAAGGTCGAACCACGAGAAGCCGCCGAACAGGCCCAGGTAATGCCCGTGCCAGGGGTTGTTTTTCTGCTGTCCGAACCACCAGCGCACTTCCGGGCTGATGGTGGCCAGCTGATAATACTTGTGTTTGCCGTCGTTCTTCCACCATGCTATTTCCCCTTCGAGATTGACCGTCCAGCGGTCATTGAAGCGGTATTCCGCCTCCAGCGATGGCATGAGCAGGGCATCGTAGAGCAGATTGGTCTTGATCACCAGGTTTTGGGCGAGTGCTTCCCGCAATTTCCCGGAAGCCTTCGGCGAGGTTACCGGGGAGGTCTCCGCCGGAGTGTCCGCTCCCGGTCCGGCAGATATCAGCGCCGCTGTGTTGCGAAACCCGGCTGTCTCTGTCTCTTCCTTTTCCGCAAGAGCGGAATCCGTGGGAGCAGTACCGGTAGTAACCTTGTCTATAGAAGGGGCGGATTTTCGGTAGCAGATGGTCGAAAGACTGGAACGCACTTCCGGGAAAATGTTTTCCATCATATAATTATAGGGCTGTCCGCCACGCAGGTCCATCAGCTGTTTCTTGCGTCCGTCCACGATTTTGCCATGGGAGTCGCGAATCCACACGGGAGTATTGTCGAGGATGTGTAGCACTTCGTCCTTATAAAGCATATCGGATACTGCCACCAACTGCCGTAGTACGCCCCAGCCGATGCCTTCGCCGCGAACGCTCACCAGCTCCCCGGGAATCTGTGCGTGGCGCACAAGCCAGGATTTCAGCGAGTCGGCACGGCGGCCGGCAAGCAGCTCGTTGTAGCGGGTCACCCCGTCGGGCGATGTCCACGAGCAGATTACGACACGTTCCAGACGGGCCGACTCCTGTTCCCTGCGCAGGGTACGGATAAAGGGACTGTCTAACAAGTTTTAGACCGTTCTTTTTTATTAAAAAAAATAAGGCTT
>OGRL01001834.1_pt1 | contig 15173 bp, 9 predicted proteins | sample 1553481 | NCBI WGS metagenome assembly OGRL01 (sample SAMEA2580036, study PRJEB22360) | human gut metagenome
TTTCGCAAAAAAATTTGAAAAAGGGGTTGACAAGACAGATGAACTGTGCTATAATAATTAAGTCGCTGAGAGAGAACGACACAAAACAAATAATTAATGTGGACAGGTGTCCGAGTGGTTTAAGGAGCTGGTCTTGAAAACCAGTGATACGGCAACGTACCGTGGGTTCGAATCCCACCCTGTCCGCCACATTTTTTATATATACAGGTTTGCGGATTTACCCAAGTGGTGAAGGGGCTCCCCTGCTAAGGGAGTAGGTCTGGAAACGGGCGCGAGAGTTCAAATCTCTCAATCCGCGCCAGCAAAAGTTTAAGCTTTTGCTTGTATCCGCTTTACGTTATGTAGAGCGGATTTTTTATTATATAAATACTAAAATGCCGCAGAGAAGCTTTTGTCCTCTGCGGCATTTTTTATTATACAAGCCCTGCGGCACTTTTCATTCTGTCTTTGAAGAAATGATCGAATACTGCCACACACCTTCCCACAAGGAGCATAGCCGCCACCGTTCCGATACCGATACCTATTATCCGCTTGTCAAACAGCAGACCTATCACGCAGGCAATGGCAACACACGATGCGTCAAGTATATTCTTGCCAAAGCCCATGTTCTTTCCAAAGGCTTTTCCTATAGCCTGAGCAAGTCCGTCGGCTGGGTTCGGCACGAACTTCATGGCTATCATCATTGACATTCCAGCACCCGTGCAGATTATCGCTGCTGCCAGATACAGCGTGTTTTGCCACAAATGTCCGAAATTGAAATCAAGCAGCTTTGAAAACATATTCAGCAGCAGGCTGAACACAATGCTGAATGGTATTTGCAGCCAGTCTATAACAGTTCTGTCGCTGCCTTTTATTATCATTTCTATCACAACGAACAGTGCATATGTAGCAAAAGTTACAAGAGAAAAATTCACGTCCCATATACTCGATATGGCAAATGGCACTGATATAATAGTGGATACGCCTAGCCCTGTTTTGATGTTCATCGTTATCCCTGCGGCAAGTATCACAAGCCCCATGGCATATATAGCCGCCCTTGCGACATAATTCTTCTTTTCCAAACTAAATTCGCCTCCATACCAATTATACCACCTTCATCACACTTTTTCAAGAGCACAAAAAAGCTGCCGTACCAAAAGGCACAGCAGCTTTTATACTATATAATAGTATCAGAGTTATTGATTATTCCTTTGGACCTGCTGATACAAGAGCCTTACCTGCTGGGTTGCCCTCATACTTAGCAAAGTTCTTAACAAATCTGCTTGCAAGATCCTTAGCCTTTGTCTCCCACTCGGAAGCGTCAGCATATGTGTCACGAGGATCGAGAATTGCAGGATCAACGCCTGGAAGCTCTGTTGGAACTTCAAAGTCAAAGTGTGGTATCTTCTTTGTAGGTGCGTTGAGAATGTCGCCGTTAAGGATAGCGTCGATAATTCCACGAGTATCCTTGATAGAGATTCTCTTGCCTGTGCCGTTCCAACCTGTGTTTACCAGGTATGCCTTAGCACCGCTCTTCTGCATCTTCTTAACAAGCTCTTCAGCATACTTTGTTGGGTGAAGCTCAAGGAAAGCCTGACCGAAGCAAGCTGAGAATGTTGGTGTAGGCTCAGTGATTCCACGCTCTGTACCTGCAAGCTTTGCAGTAAAGCCAGAGAGGAAGTAATACTGTGTCTGCTCTGGTGTGAGGATAGATACTGGAGGCAGTACACCAAATGCGTCTGCTGAAAGGAAGATAACGTTCTTTGCAGCAGGTGCAGAAGAAATAGGTCTTACAATGTTCTGAATATGGTCGATAGGATAAGATACACGAGTGTTCTCTGTAACGCTCTTATCAGCAAAGTCGATCTTGCCGTTCTCGTCAAGAGTTACGTTCTCAAGAAGAGCATCTCTTCTGATAGCGTTGTAGATATCAGGCTCAGAATCCTTATCAAGGTTGATTACCTTAGCATAGCAGCCGCCCTCGAAGTTGAATACTCCGTTGTCGTCCCAACCGTGCTCGTCGTCACCGATAAGAAGTCTCTTAGGGTCTGTAGAAAGTGTTGTCTTACCTGTACCGGACAGACCAAAGAAGATAGCTGTGTTCTCACCGTTCTTATCTGTGTTAGCTGAGCAGTGCATTGAAGCCATGCCCTTGAGTGGAAGGAAGTAGTTCATCATTGAGAACATACCCTTCTTCATCTCTCCACCGTACCAAGTGTTGATGATTACCTGCTCACGGCTTGTGATGTTGAACATAACAGCTGTCTCAGAGTTAAGACCAAGCTCCTTATAGTTCTCTACCTTAGCCTTTGAAGCGTTGTATACAACGAAGTCAGGCTCAAAGTTCTCAAGCTCCTCAGCAGTTGGCTTGATGAACATATTTGTTACAAAGTGAGCCTGCCAAGCAACCTCAACGATGAAACGGATAGCCATTCTTGTATCCTTGTTAGCGCCGCAGAATGCGTCAACTACGAAAAGTCTCTTATTTGAAAGTTCCTTGATAGCGAGTTCCTTAACAGACTTCCAAGCCTCCTGTGAAGCTGGGTGGTTGTCGTTCTTGTACTCGTCAGAAGTCCACCAAACAGTGTCCTTAGAATTTTCGTCCATAACGATGAACTTATCTTTAGGTGAACGGCCTGTATAAACGCCTGTCATAACGTTTACTGCGCCAAGCTCACTTTCCTGACCCTTTTCATAGCCTTCGAGTGTTGGCTTTGTTTCTTCCTCGAACAGCTGCTCGTAAGAAGGGTTGTAAACAACTTCTGTAGTTCCGGTGATACCGTACTTGCTCAAATCGATCTTTGACATGTTGCAATAACTCCTTTTCAAAAAAAATATCGTTAATAGGCGCTATAATGAAACAGCACACGCCGGCACATTCATTTTCTTTCCTTATTATTAAGCATAAGCTATACAGAAATTCATCTGACAATTGAAAACACACTGCCAGCATTTCATGCTGTGCTCCTATTACAGCAATATAATTATACCACATATTTTTCTGAATTGCAAGGGTAAACGCAGATTTTGTGAGCTGATTTTTTACATTTCGCTTAAATCTATAACGATTTTTTATGAATAAATGTAATTTCATGGTATAAAATAGATAATAAAAGATATTGACTATTATCAATAGTTAGTCTGAGCTTGCGCGGACGATTTTGCAGTATCAATATAAAATAATTGCATTTTTATGCTTCTTTGCAAAAAAACGTCCCAAATTATGCAGGCAAATTCCGCTTTCCTGCAAACAGAAAAAAGGCAGTCCACAAGGAACTGCCCTTCTCCGAAATATCAACAATAGGGGAGATCTTATTTACTTTTTCTTCTTAGCCATGACCACAGCCGCACCGCTCAGAAGTGCAAGAGCGAATGCTCCTCCAGCAACGCCGGTTGATGGGTTTGTGTTTGAAGCGTTTGAAGCTGCCTTTGAGCTGCTGTCTGACTTGCTGTCAGTTGCCTTGCTGTCAGAAGATGAGCTGTCGGAAGCAGAACTGTCAGAAGCGGAACTGCTCGTATCTGACGAAGCATCAGAACTGCTTACGCTGTCAGGCTGTGAAGAAGCAGGTGTTTTCTTCACAAGGTTTGCCACAGCGTCATTTATGGCCTTTGCCATAGCGTCCACATCAGCCTGCTCTGTGATGTTCTTTGTTCTGTCAATAGCAGCAAGAGCCTTTTCGACTTCTGAGAAGTCCTCATAATCGTCCTTGTTGAGAGCCTTTGCGGCTTTCTCTGCCTTGTCAAGCTCTGTGTAGTCTGCTGACTTGTATGCAAGTTCAAAAGCCTGTGTATGTGTTGCGATATCTGCTGAAATAGTTATTTCCTTGCTGAGAGGCTCGCAATCGTCAGCAGTTACCTCTACTGTGTAAGTGCCTGCTGTAAGCATGGCAGTATTGTTTGTTATCTCTTTTCCGTCTACCTTTATTACAACATTTTTCAGGTCAGCAGGTGTTACTTCAAAATCAACTGCATATTCCTTAGTTGGCAGGACAGGCGTTTTTCCCTCAACATACTGATACTTTGCACCGTCGGCTGTCAGCTCGTCATAAAATTCTTTTGTTGTCATATAGTCATATGATTTAGCCTTGCCTGCTTCTTTATTTGAACCGCAAGCTTCAACATCTTCTGTTTCTGTGAAATAGTTGTTTTTAAAGTCAGTTGTAGACGAGGAATCCTTCCCCACTATTCCGCCGAAACGTGTATATGGCTTTTTGGCTGAGTACTGTGAAAGGTCAATTTCTCCTGCAAAATAGCAATCACTTACAGAACCGCCGGCTACTGAACCAACAATACCGCCTACATCTGTGGTTCCGTTGCCAACCGGCGTGAGTTTTCCTGTAACATAGCTGTTTATGACCTTGGAATCGCCATACAAACGTCCTACGATACCGCCGGCGTCTGGTGCAGCATATACCATATCGCCTGTGCTTGAACAATAGCGGACTTCCGTTCCAATCTGCGCATATCCAACTATACCGCCGACATAAACACTTTCGTTGTCGCCTGAGATAGTTATGTCTGCTGTGTTCTCACAATATTCAAAAGTTGTGCCGTATGCCTGACCTACCATGCCTATGAAGCCATAAACATATTTGCCGTTATTGTTGAACGATACGTTTGACACACAATCAGTAATAGTACAATCACCTGCAAATCCTGCAATAGTGCCATAAACAGTATATTCGTTATCAGTATTTGTCACATCCAGATTTCCCTCTATAGTCAGACCTGATACCTCTGCTTCCTCGATATCGCCAAAGAAACCGACCAACAAATCTTTACCATAAATAGACGTAAAATCAATGTTTGAAATAGTATGACCGTTTCCGTAGAATTTGCCGCTGAAACAATGTTCAATATAGCCGTTTTCATCGAAAACGTTTCCGATAGGCGTCCATACAACACCTGTCAAGTCAAGGTCATTTTCAAGAACAACAACTGCGTCTTTATTCTTGTCATAATCTCCGTTGTTTACCGCTTTTGAAAACGCCAACAGGTCGTCAACAGTTTTTATTACCGTCTTATTATCGTCTGCAAATGCCGTTGTCGGCACAAACAAAAGACAGCCCGTCACCAAAAGACTTAAAATTTTCTTTTTCATTCTAATTCCTCCATAATATTTTTTGTTGCTGATATTTCTTTTTTACTCAGAACATAATTTTACTCGATTATTTTAACACGGCCTACACACTTTGTCAATAGATTTGGCACAAACGGTCAAAAATCTGCACAAGCGGTAACAAAATAAATGAATAATGCTTGAATTTTGCTTTGATGTGTGTTATTATATATTAAGAAATCATGTATAAGAAAGGATTTTTACAATATGAGAGTGGCATTGGTAGACGATAATAAAAACGACCTTGCACTTCTTCATGAATATATTTCCGAACAAACCGCTCACAGCTGTCAGATAGATACGTTTTCAAGCGGAGAAAGCTTTTTGTCATGTTGGCAGATGGGAGCTTATGATCTGGTGGTGCTTGATATATTCATGGGGAAAATGACAGGGATAGAGGTCGCAGAAAAGCTTCGTGAAACAGACAAAAACGTGCATATCGCATTCGGCACTTCAAGCAACGAGTTTGCAAGCGAAAGCTACGACCTCAACGCCTGCTACTATCTTTGCAAGCCCTTTCAGGCTGACAAAGTAAAAGCCATGCTTGACCGGATCGGTTCTGATGAAATTGATCGTATGCGTTCAGTTAAGCTTCCCGACGGTCAGAACGTGATACTCAGAAATGTTATCTACATAGACTGTGCGTCACATATCGTGACAATCCATTGCACAGACGGCGAAAGCATAGTTTCAAGAAATTCTTTCGCTGAGATCGAGAGCATTTTTTGCAGTCATTCATACTTTTACACCTCCACCAAAGGCGTCATCGTGAATTTCTATGAGATAGCCCAGCAAAAAAGCGACCTTTTCATAATGAGCGACGGCACACATATCCCCATAAGCCGCCGAAAATCCAGAGAAACACTAGACGCCTTCGCTCAGTTTCGCTTCAGTGATCTGCGAAAAGGCGGTGAGCAGTAATGCCTCCTTTATACCGCCTTGTGGAAGTGGGCATATATTCCCTTCTGAATTTTCTGCCACTTATGGTGCTTGCCCTTTATCCCTTCCGGCATAGACTTCGCTTTTCCAAAACAGCTACTGTGGGACTTGTTGTGGCTCTTTCACTGGTGCAGATCTTCTTAGGCTGGCAGGCGGCATTTTTCAGCACAAATGCAGGTCTGCTAAGTGCAGTCAGCACCCTGCTCTATGCGGCTTTTTACTTTTTCGCTGTGAAGGTCAAGGTCGGCAAAACAGGCTTCACACTGCTTCTGCTTTCAAATAACGCAAGCTTTATCGTCATTACCTCAAAATGTCTGGAGGGCATTCTGTTCCCGTCACTTGCCTATGAATCATACCGCTGGTCGTTTTCCCTTTGTATGCTTATGACAGAAGCCGTGATATGGGGACCGCTTTTTATCTACATGAAAAAGGTCTACACACCTGCGGTGGAAAGAGAGCCGTCAGGTCTGGAGTGGCGCTATCTTTGGCTTATCCCATTTACGTTCTATATAATATGGTACTATACTCTCTACGGCAACTCTACGAAAAGCAGCTTAGAGCTTGCTCTGGAGCCAAAGAACACCATAGCTCTGTTCTTTATAAACGCAGGAGCATTTCTGGTGTATTACATCGTGGCACTGCTGGTCAGCGAACAGCAGAAAAATCTGCGGCTTCAGGAAAATAACCACCTGCTTGAAATGCAGAACCTGCAATATGACTATTTGCAGGATAAGATAAAAGAAACAAGACGCTATAAGCATGATGTCAGACATCATATCGCTCTTATGCAGGAGCTTCTGAAAAAGGGCGAATACGATAAGCTTTCGGAATATCTCAATTCTTTCAGGGATTCTATGCCCGATATATCAGAACGCATTTACTGCAAAAACACATCTGTAAGCGCACTTCTTGCATATTTTGCTCAAATAGCGGAAAGCAGCGGCATTGAATACAAGGTGAGCGCTGACATCCCAGATGATATAAAAATAGACATAACCGACCTCTCTGTGCTTTTCGGAAATCTTATCGAAAACGCCATTCACGGCTGCGTGTCTGACAGTGCAAAGAATAAAAAAATAATAATCAGAGCAAAGGCTGACAGCTATTCCCTTTGCTTGGCGGTGGACAACACCTTCACCGGAACTATCCTCACCGACTCAGAAGGCGGTTTCCTTTCCTCAAAACGCAAAGGCAAAGGGATCGGTACAGAGTCTGTCAAGAACATTGCCGCCAAATACAATGGCGTAGCTAAATTTGAATACGGTGACGGAATGTTTTACGCTTCCGTAATGCTGAACATATGAAAAAGGCGGAAAGCTCGCAAAGAGCCTCCGCTTTTTCTGTTATATATAGTATATCCGTTTTGCTGTTCTTAATTGTCGCTTATATCACACACTGCCACGCTTGTAACAGGGTCAATGTCAGAGATGTCAACGCCGTATTGATATGGGTTGAGTTCAAAAGTCTCGCTGTCCGTCTGAGCCTGCATTCTTTTATATGTTTCATCAAGCTGTTCGTCAGTGAGGTCAAAGCCGAACCACCATGTTCTGCCGTTTATTGTCGCTGATACGATTCGGTTTCTGTCTGTATTTGAAAGATACATAAGTGGCTTTTCACCCAGAGCGTTGCAAAGCTCGTTGTATGTCATGCCCACATAGATATTCTTTGTGATGTATGCACCATTGTAAAGCTCCACCCTTGTGACAGGCAGGCTTTCGTCAACATAGCCCTTGCCTGTTTCGGTATTCAAAGCCGCCCTGCCGAAGTGATACTGCGGAAAAGCCGAGCACTGATACATAGAATCATAGCCGTTTTGAACGAATGTTGGATAAACAAACTCATAGTTGTTGTCTGCCATTTTGAGCATATCCCCCACTGTATTTGAAAACAGCTCCTCGCCTGGTTTGTCTGCACTTGGGAGGACAGCGCTTGTATTTTCGCCTTGCGTATCTGTAACAGGAGTATCGGTTTGCACAGGTGCAGGTGCAGTTGTCACGGCGGTGTCTGTTACCTTTTCAGGCTCGCTTGACGGCTCAGATATGCTGTCTGTTTCAGCTTTTGACGAACTGATTTCAGATATCTTCTCTGATGAAGCGTCTGCCATACTGCTGTCAGAAAGGTCAAGGCTATCGTCATTTAAGCTGTCTGAAACACTGCTGTCATCGTGAACGCCGAAGCCGTTGTTGTTCACTCCACGGAGAGCCAATGGTATGCTCACTGCCACCACCACAGCCGCCGCAGTTCCCACTATCTTTATAGCAGCGGAAGAGGTTTTCAACGCTGTAACAGGTGAAGCCGCTGTCATTGCATACTTTTTCGGCAGAGCCGCTCTCATCATTGCGCTCATAGGCACAGTCGCAAATGCGCCGCCCTCAAAGATACGCTCTATCTCTTTCTTTATCTTTGCCCTCGCCTTAAAAAGCTTCTGCTTGGCGGCATTCTCGCTTATCTCCAAAATCTCGGACACTTTTTTCAGCGGCATGCCGTCATAATAATAAAGTATCACCGCCGACCTCTGCTCAGGCTTCAGCCCCTCTATGACCTTTTTCAGACAGCGTTTAAGCTCCTTGCTATCGGCATAATCCTCAGGGAGCATAACAGTATCGTCAGCATGGATATCCTCGCTGAGGTTTTCGTCATCAAGGCTTATGTTATCCTCTCTGCCCTTTTGTCTGAAATACATTCTGCACTTGTTGAAAGCGATAGAGTGAAGCCACGTTTCATAATGCTCAGGCTCTTTCAGCGACCCTATCCCCTCCATTGAAGCCAAAAAGCTGTCCTCGGTGATATCCTCTGCGGTATGCTTATCCCCAACGTTTTTCAGCACGAAGAAATAAAGCTTCTCGTGGAACTCTTTGTACAGCTTCTCAAAAGCTGTCTTTTCGCCATTCTGAGCCTTTTCTACAACGGCTCTCAATTCATTCTTGTTCATTCACATATCCCTCCAAGACAAGTATGCGTATCAACCTTTTCATCTGCGCCTCTGCCTCCTCGTCTGTCTGACGAGTTTCCTCGTTCATGGACCTTAGGACAAAGGCGATGACATCTCCAAGCTTTGCATTTTTCATTTTTATCTCCGTTTCATGCTCTCTCGTTTTTGCCCTTTCATATACTTAGTTGCAGTTATCCCGATATGGTTATCATAACATCACACTTTTGTATATCTGCACAAAAACGCACCCCACAGCCTATGAAAAATACACAACCTTATGACGCATACTGTCTTAATACTCATTATACTATATTTATGTATATTAAGCAACTATTTTTCAAATGTTGCCACCACAAATAATTCACATATCATTAATAAAATGTTTCTTGTATCTTTTGTGCAAAATGCTATAATCTAATTGAAAATACGGAGAGAATTCCGTATAAAGTTAATAAATCAAACAAATCGGAGGTAATTCATTATGATGGGAAGACTCAGAGCAATGCGTGAGCCGCTCAAATATGTTCAAGGCAGAGATGCTACACTTAAGTTTCATGAAGAAATGGGCTATATGGGCAAAAGGTGGCTGTTTGTATGTTCAAACAGTGGCTACAAAGCCTGTCATGACAAGATAGAGAAAAGCTTTGGCGAGCTTGACGATTACAGACGCTATGAAGTATTTGGTGGTATATCAAGCAAGGGCGAGATAGCCAAAATGGAAGAGATAGTAAAGGCTGACAACATCGACACAGTAGTTGCAGTTGGCGGCGGAAGCGCAGTTGATACTGCAAAAGCTACAGCATACTACACAGGCAAGCACATTGTTATCGTGCCTACAGTTGCGGCAACAGATGCGCCATGTACAGGTCTGTCAGTAATATACAATGATGACCACAGCTTTGACAAATATCTTTTCTATCCTACCAATCCAGACGCAGTAATGGTAGACACAACAGTTATCGCAAACGCACCTGTAAAGTTCCTTATTGCAGGCATGGGCGATGCACTTGGTACATATTTTGAGGGCAGAGCTTCCATAAGAACAGAGTCTGCAAGCCTTGAAGGCACAGGCATCACAAGAGCAGGACAGGCACTTGCAAGACTTTGCTATGACACGCTGAAAACATACGGCAAGCAGGCAGTTGAGGCTTGCAAGGTACACGCAGTTACACCTGCCCTTGAAGCTATCTGCGAGGCTAACGTATATCTTTCAGGCGTTGGAGCAGACAACGTAAACTGTGCGGCTGCACACTCGTTCTACAATGGCGTAACATCATTGGGAATCAAGCACGCAGACCACGGCTGTTGTGTAGCTCTTGGTACACTGGTTCAGCTTGTACTTGAGGGTGCGCCAAAGGAAGAGTTTGAAGAGGTACAGAACTTCTGCCTTGAAGTGGGACTTCCTGTCACACTTGAAGAGATCGGTGTAACTACACCTGAGCAGGTAGAAACTATCGCAAAGAACGCTTGTATCCCAGGCGAAACTATCCACAATCTTGCAGGCGACGTACAGCCTATCGAGCTTTATGACGCTATCATGCAGGCAGATGCAATGGGCAAGATAGCATTGAACAAATAAGGGATAGTGTTAATTTAAAATGATATTGCCACCCACGGCTGATTCGGCTGTGGGTGGTTTTTTGTGCAAAAAAAAGCAGAGAAACCCGATCAATGGGTTTCTCTGTTTGGATCAACTTATTAAATCATAATATCTTAGTAAAGTATATCTTCCTGCGAAGCTCAGTTGTCTGCAACGTCCATAAGCTCAACAGCGATATCGTCAGACCCGGTATCATCTGCATCAGCCTGAATATCGTCCGGCTTATCGTCCTCTATGAAAGCTCCTGTAAAATCAATACAAACATTCTCGCTTTTACCAAAACGAGCCATTGTCAGCAAATCGGTGACAGTCGAGCGTGTGACATGAGCGCCTGTGAAATCCATCACCACATTTGCAGAATTATCCTCGCTGGTTTTGCTGTTGATCTCATCACGAAGCTGGTCAAAATTCGTATCCTCAAGGTCTGCATAAGCTGAAAACTTTTTTGGCGCATAGAGCGTTGCAACAGCGTGCATAGCAATGAATACAAACCTGAAATCTTCGCAATCAAAGGTGCTGAAAGGTATCTCAAAAAGTCTCAGCATACCCTCGTCGGTCTTTTTGCATAAAACAGGCTTATATCTGTTCTGAGCCAGATCATAGGTGTATCTGTCTTCGTAAGCTTCATCGGTTAAGCTGCCGTCTGGCATAGGCACGATCTCAAAGCGAGAAGTTTCATTGCACGTATTGCAATAGCCTCCGACTATCACAAATCTGAAAACATAGTCGGTATTTTTCTCAAGTTTTTTGTCACAGCATATCTGCGTCCAGTCCCAATTCCAGTTTCCAATAGAATAGGCAATAACGTTTTCGCCGTCCTTATCGGTCACAAAATATTTAGCTATAACATTGTTTTCGCAGGACTTATCAGCCTTAAAATCTCTAGGATCAAAATCTATTACTTTACCCATATTGTTTACCTCCGTAACATCCACGGTCGGCTTATGAGTATCTAATATTCTTATAGTACATTTTTCACAGTCGCTTGCATACTCTGCCCGACCGTTCTTAACAAGCCCCTTAGCCCTTTTGGGATAGGTAGCTCCGATTCGTTTTCCGTTTATGTCTGTAACAATAACGTTTTTTTCTATGGGTATCTCCCCCTTGCACAGCAACATCAAATTAGCGCCTGCATTATACAGGCTTGCGTTTAGCTCCGACGCTGTTATTTTCTATGGGTGTCGTCCCCGGTCTTTGCTTAGGATAAGTTTAACAGACGTCCAGCCTTTTGTCAAGACTATCTGCACCTTTTTGACATTACATACAATTGCGATCTTGCGGGCTTAGCACATATGCACAAGGGGCATGAGTACATAAAATGCCCGTCACGGCGAGTGATTTCAAAATTTATCATAACGCAATTCTATCTCACTGGGAACAAAAAAATCCGTCCTACCCAAAGTAAGGCGGAATTAGGTGCAGGGTCGAAACTTTCGGAAAAAGACCAACGATTGGTGCTTGAAGTTTCTGAAAGACTAGGAAAAGAATAATTTTTGAGACCTCGAACTGCAATATCAAAGTAAAAAAAACAGCGTACCGCAGCCCCCTGCGATACGCTGTTCTCATATAAAATTACTTCTTTGTAGTCACACTCTTTGAAGCCGACCAAGCGCCGTAGTATTTCGTACCCTTTACAGTTGTGTACGAACGAACACGAACGTAATATTTCTTTTTGCCTGAAAGCTTTGAAATAGTGGTCTTGTCGGTCTTTTTATTTGTTATTGTGACTTTCTTTGCACTTGTGAACTTTGAGTTGGTAGCGTACTGTATCTCGTATCCAGTAGCAGAGCCTTTCTGCGCCCAATCCACAAAGAATGCCTTGCTCTTAGCAGTGAGCTTCTGTATCTCCTGCTTGGCAGGATTTATCTTGAACGTCTTTGTGATAGTGCCTGCGTAAGAGCCTTTTCCTGTGACTTTTACAGTGGCAGTACCTATATTCTTGTTGCTTGAGTAGGAAACTGTGTAGTCAGTACCATTTTTCAGCGTTTTACCATTGTATTTAACAGTAATGCTCTGCGTGATATTCTTGCCCGTGTATGACTTGTTTGAAATGCCAGAAATGGTAGCTTTCTTGAAGTTATTTTTGATACTGTAGGTCTTAGAAACTGAGCCTGTGTAATTGCCCTTAAAGGTTACCTTAACAGCATATCTGCCGACATTCTTTCTGCCCGAAGAATATTTAACTGTGTAGTCAGTGCCTTTTTTGAGTTTTCTGCCCTTTTTGTCCTTGACCGTAACGCCCGGAGTTTTTGTTTTTCCGTTATATGTATATGAGGTTGAGGAAAGCTTGACATTAGAAACCTTTGCAGGGTTAATTTTAAAAGTCTTTTTAACAGTGCCGCTGTAGTTGCCTTTGAATGTAACGGTTGCTGTTGCGGTGCCTTTCTTGACATTGTTTGAATATGCAACGCTGTAATTTGACGAAGCGATTTTTGCACCGTTTGCGTCGGTTACGGTTACACCCGGTTTTTTGGCAGAGCCGTCATATGTGTACGACGATGAAGAAAGTGAAACCGCCTTGATTTTTGCGATTGTCTTAACTGTTTTGAATGTTTCGCCGCAGATTCTGCAATCGGCAACAACTGCGCCGTCCTTAGATGTTGTGGCAGCAATTGTTCTGTTTTTGGCAACATGCTCCTTGTGCTCATAAGCAGCATTGCCTACAGACTCTTTGAAATATGTCAAAGCAAGATATGATTGCTTTGTTGCACTGACATCGCTCTTGCCGTTGTATGTGAACACACCTGTTGTATTCTCAAATCCCTCTACAAGGTTTTTGTAGTATGAAAATGCGGTGTCATTGTCGCCAAGTGCGGCATAAGCCATAGCACAAAGTGCTGTTGAATTTGCGTTTACATCGTTATACTGATAGCTGTAGAAAGCACCGGTATCTGTTGTGTATGTTTTCAAAATTTGCTTAGCGTCATCAACATATGTTGAATAATCGTCGGCATATTTTGCGATTGAAGTGAGAAACATTGCTGTGTTGTCGCAGCTGAAGCCCCAGTATTTCATACCCGAGCCGATTGTATAATCGTCTGCAATAAATTTGTCGATAAGTTTATGTGCAAAGTCGCTGCTTGCCGCCTCGATTGCGACTCTGTAATAATACGGATTAGAAATGCTGTCGGTATCTGTGCTTTCAAATGCCGAAACAAGGTTGTAGCCCTCAAATTTCTTTGCATCATAGCCGAGTTTTTCAAGTGCAGGGATTACTGCGCCGTAAAGCGCAAGGTCACTTTTAACCTCGCCGCCGATTTTTGAAACAAGTTTGCCGTTGTTTGAATCAAGCATTGATTTAACGCTTGCAACATAGTCTGCCTTATACTTGTCAACATTTGCGCCGCCGTTGAGATATGCAAGGAAATCGGCAGCCTTTTCGATTGTGAGTGAATCAACCGATTTCAAAAGGAAATCGGCACCGCCCGAAAGTTGTGCACCGAGCGCATTATAAAGCTGTGTTGCAACGGTAACTCTTGTGTATGGCTCAAAAATTTTGCTGCCGCTGATTTCGCCGCTTGCGGTAACAACATATGTTTTGCACTGTGAAAGTTTGAGAGTGATTTGACCGTTTTCGTCGGTTGTGCCGACAGACACACCGTCAACAGAAATGTTAAGACCCTGAGCAGGAAGAATAACTGTTGCCCAGTTTGCGTCAAAGCCTTCATATGTAGCAGTAAGTGTTACATCGCCGGTAGTTGATTTAATATCTCTGCCGCCGAGCGAAACATATTTGTCGGTATATCCGCTTGTGTCCTGATAGAACATAGTGTCAACATAATCGCCCGATTTTACCTCGGTATCAAGATTGTACCAAACGCCGCTGCCGTTATCGGTTGCACCGTTGAGTCTGTATGAAAGCGCAGAGGTTGTCTCGCCGAATGCGGAGGTGATGCCTGAACTGCCGCTTGCCTTAAGCGGTGCATAGTCCGTGAACTCCTCGCCGAACATATCAATATGTGCGGCAATGAGCACATCAAGGATTGTCGGCTCGTCAGATTTATCGTTGTAGCCTACCTCGTCCTTGTATTTATCCGACAAATCGGATGAAACGGTGATTGTTTTCGGCTCCATTGTGTAAACTCCGCCGTCAAACACGCTGTATTCGACAGTGGCGGTTTTAGGAGTCTTGTTTTCATCTGCAAATGCAACTGTTCCGACGGAGAGTGCCGACACAAGCATTACTACAGAAAGAAAAACAGAAATTATTTTTTTCATTTTAAAATTCCTTTCCGCTGTTTGTTATAGAATGGCAAATTGAAATTGCACAGCCCCAAAATCAATTTTCGGGCAAGAAAAAAGCCCTGCATGGCAGAGCGAAAAATCAACATCACGGCGCAACAAAAATCATATAATCCGACAGGCAAAAACGCCCCGAAAACGCACCGCTTGCGGCGTGGTCGGACTGTTTCGCCTGCTTAAATACGCTGAATATTAAATCTTCGGCTCTTCCGCTTGCCCAAAAGCCTAAATTCATACATACGGCCCGTCTCCCGACTCAGGATAAAGCAAAAGCGCATTTTCGCACCTTCTCGAATTTGCTTTGATTAGCGTTATTCAATGGTATAGGCGAAAAATTCATCCAACACGGTAATGGCGGTTGC
>OGRL01001836.1_pt1 | contig 15164 bp, 14 predicted proteins | sample 1553481 | NCBI WGS metagenome assembly OGRL01 (sample SAMEA2580036, study PRJEB22360) | human gut metagenome
CCATGTCGGGCAGCAGCCCGACCGGCAGGAATTCTGAAGTGTTGAAGACGAAGGCGGCAAACGCAAGACCGATCACCGGAATCCAAGCTCGAAAGCCGGTTTGAGCGCTCTGAGATGCAGACATCGTAAGATGAAACTAAAAAAGAAGAGAAAAAGGAGTCGACGCCGTGCGGCGAGTTCAGCTCCGGAACCGCGCATCTTAGCATTTCGGCGGAAGGGAAATCCCTAGTTTAAGGGACTGCTGAAAGAATTGTGCTGGATTTGATCTGGTTTGCGTCAAACATTTGCTTGAGACGAATATCGACGCACAGCGCACGATAATGACGGAGGAAAGCCTTCATTTTCAGGCGGTGCGAAGGATGCGTATGCTGAAAAACTTCCGGTTCATTCGTATTCATTTGGCTGCGGCAGCAGTGCTGATGGGCGGCATCTTAGTGCTTCCGCCGATGGCTGCAGCAGAACCTTCAAGCAGTATTTATGATGCGTCGGGGCGTTATCTTGGCCGTATCGATGCGGATGGACGGGCGTATGACCGCAGCGGCCGGTATCTGGGAAAAACAGATGCAGACGGCCGGGAATACGATGCTGCCGGTCGATACCAAGGACGCACCGACGAGAGCGGACGCCGGTACGATGCCTCCGGGCGCTTTACCGGCCGCACCGATGCAGACGGGCGCGTCTATGACGCCGCAGGCCGTTATCAAGGACGGACAGATAAAACCGGCCGGCGCTATGACGCGTCCGGCCGGTATTTAGGACGGGAAGACTTTCGTTAGTGATCTCGTCCAGACAGAGCGAGCGGTTACTTGAGATGGTCGAGGATCGACTTGGCCGGGAAACCCAGCGACTGCGCTGCAATAACGACTTCATCGGGCTTAAGGTGAAGCGCAGCGGAAATCTTGTCGGTGCGAAAGCCCGTACGAGCAACGCAGGCGAGATTCATGGCTGCGGCAGCCAGATAGACCGACTGCAGTTTGATGCCGACGTCCAGCGTGCAGGCGCGGATGCGTGCTTCTCGAATTTCAGCTTCGTCAACGGCCGTCTTTTTGATTTTCGGCGCAATGGTTTCGACGGCGTTGGAGAGAAAATTTCGGGTGCGGGCATAGTTGGCAACGAAAACGAGCTCAACGGGCGGCACCGTGAGCTGCGTCTGAAGCAGATACGTCTGATCGCGAACGTCATGGAGTGAGCAAAAGAGCACGCCGTTTCGTTCAGGAACCCAGCGCCAAATGCCGTTTGCCTTCAGAACATAGATATCCGTTTCGCGCCAATTGAGCGCGGTAGCAGTCGTCCGCCGTCCGCCCTTGCGGTTGATGCCGTCAGCAGCGTAGAGAATGTTCGAGAGGAGCTGATCGGGGAGCGGTTCGTTGCTGAAGTTGCGCTGCGAGCGGCGTTCGTTCAACGCCGTAAGCACAGACATATCCATGCCCTGCGGGGCCGGCAGGGGGCGGAAGACTTCGCCTTCAGAGCGACGTTCGCCAAAGCGGCGGTCGATTTCGGCGCGCAGTTCATCAAACTGATCACCGAGTTCATTGGTTATTTCTGCAATAGCTGCAAGGGCCTTTTTTTGAATCTTCATTTGGAGTTCCGGGCGTATTCGTCCGGCCTGCTAATAAAATGTCGCTCGCCGCGTGCTCAACCGCCAATCATTGCGGGAGCTTCCGGCTGTCGACGATGTCGGCTTGTGCAAGAAAGGAAGTGCTGTGGCAATTCAAATTGAAAGGATACAAGAACCCGACGGTGCAATAAGCTTCCGGATCTCAATGCCGGCGGAAAAAGCAGAAGCTTTTGCGTCGCTCATCAAGGCTGCTTTTCGGCTCGCGGGCGAGGAACCGGCAGTGTGGGATTCCGCCTTGGGTTTGACGCAGATCTCGGGCAGCAGACCGGCTGAGGCGCCCGGCGTGGCGTTAAAGCGCCTGCGTCAGGAAAACCACATGACTCAGCGCGAAACGGCTCGGCTGCTCGGCTGCACCCAGGCGCGCATCTCCGATATGGAAGCAGGCGTAAAGCCTATTTCAGCCGAAGCCGCACAGCTTTTTGCCAAACGCTTTGGGGTCTCTCCCGCACTTTTTCTGAAATGAGTCATTGCCTTCAAAGGTCGATGTCAAAACCCGCACGTCGGGCGGCAATGAGCGCTTCGGTGCGGTTCGATGCACCAAATGAGCGGTAGATCGCGGCAACGTGTGTTTTGACTGTTCCTTCAGAAAGATCGAGCTCTCGGCAGATGCGCTTGATGGGGGCGCCCTTGGCAAGCTGAGCAAGGACGTCAAGCTGACGATCCGTCAGATGCGGCGGAGCCGATTCGGGTGCTTTCAAACGTGCGGCTGTGCGGGTGAAAAAGCCGTCCTTTTGACTTTCGGTCAAAAGCTTTGAAGGAATGTACACGCCGCCCTTAAGCACAAAATCGATGGCACTTGAGAGCAGTTCCGTGTCGAGCGATTTAGGCACAAAACCTGCGGCACCCAGCTGCAGCACGCGCATGATGCTTTCCTGGTCCGCGAGGCCCGATACAACGAGAATTTTGAGCATCGGCTGACGGCGGACGATCTCCTCCATCAGTTCCGTGCCGGTGACGCCGGGGAGCGACAGGTCCAGGATGAGCAGATCGGCATCACCTTCACGGTCGACCAACTCAAGAGCGGCATCGGCCGGCGCTGCCGGGTGTACGGCCCCCTCCGGGTCGCGGGCTAAATGAAACTGCGTAAGGGCGCCAGCAACCAGTGCATGGTCGTCAACGATCAAATACTTCATCGGAATGCCTCAGACGATCTCAGCAATAAGCACTGAGACTGCAGTTCAAGCGGTGCGCACTGCACCATAATTCGAGAATCTGAAAAGTGTAGCGGATGCGCGCAAAGGCGAAAGGTGTCTGAAAGGTCAATTTGCCGATTTGCACGCAACGATATGTGTCTTATGTCTACCGAAGTTTCATTTGCTGCATCGGATATCGCGTCGGCGTCTTTTGATGCGCTTCTTGCACGCCTCTCACACTCTCGTTTTAGAAGCCGCTTTCATTTAGGGGCTGCCGACATTGAGCTCATCGGCCGAAAAAGTCTCCCTGTAGTGCGCGAACACGCCGTGCGGTTTCTCTTGGAGCGTCTCGCGCCGGCCAACCCCGTCAATGACGGCAGGCAGACGCCGTGGCGCGGACATCCGGTTTTTCGGGCTCAGCATGCCTGTGCCTGCTGCTGCCGAGGGTGTCTCTTCAAGTGGCAGCAGATTCCGCCGGATCGCCCGTTGTCCGCCGAGGAGGTTGAACGTCTGGCGGATCTTTTGATGGCGTGGATTTCGCGAGAACTGGTTCGTGCTGGAAGGGATCCCCAAACTTATCAAGCGCCGCAGGCGGCAGAATCGGGTTTTTCGTCCAGCTCGAATAAGACCAGAGGGCGCAAACGAGCTGAAGCCCCAGGTTCCCGAAGCGCGAAAGCGTCGTTTGCCGAACCTTCCCTTTTTGATGAAGTCTGAAAACCAGCCTGCGTTTAAGCACAAAAATGAAGCCGCCGCAGCAAAGAGCTGTCGGCGGCTTATCAGAGGCGCCTGCAGCGCATCAGCGCTGCAAATCCTGCGGGCGATTAGTTTTCGTTGCCCGTCGGCGTGAGACCGTGACGAGCTGCCCAGGTCCAGGGGTTGGCGAGCCAGTCAATCAGGACTTCGCGCTGCGCCTGATCAATCTTGCCGACCTCAACCGCCTTGTCAAGAACCAACGTGAAGTCGAGCAGTTCGTGGCAGACAACCTTCTCGTTCTGGAAGAGCTTGATCGTTTCATCGATCCCGAAGGACGTGATGGCGAGGCAGTCCTCCACAATCCCTTCTTCAGCTTTGATGCCTTCAACGGCCGAAAGCAGTGAAAGACCCGTCGAGATGTGATCTTCAATGATGAGAATGCGCTTGCCCTTCACGGAGGAACCTTCCACACGGCTGTGGTCGCCATAGGTCTTCGGGCGCTGGCGCACGAAGATTGAGGGTTTGCCGAGGCGATAAGCCAGAGCTGCCGCGTGGGAAACACCGGCGCCTTCAACGCCGGCAATAATGTCGAACTTCAGACCGAGCTGGGCAATGCGCGAGCACATCGTTTCGATGATGTCGCGCCAGGCATCCGGATGCGCGGTCAGCGAGCGGTTGTCGACGTAGATCGGCGTGACGAGCCCGGACTTCAGACGCATCGGGCTGTCGGTCATGAAGGAGACAGCGCCGTAGTTGATGAGGTGGCCGGCGAGGATGTCGTTGGCAATAGGGGAAACGTACATTTGGAATTGGCTCCTCAGTCTGAATTAGTCGATGCCGATCGCCTTGCGGCCGTTGACGGTGGCGATCTTCACAAGTTCGTCGAAGTAGTCGAAGCGGCAGCCCGTAGCGAGCGTGGTCATTTCATGCCACATGTCGCCGGCGTTCCAGGGAACCATGGCGTCGCAGACATTGTCGGTACCCAGTGCGACCGTGATGCCGGCCGGAACCATTTCATCAACCGGCGTCATGGAGTTATGCATCGGCACGAGCTCTTCGGAGCGCGGCGTATCAATCCAGGCCGTCGGGCAGGCGATCATCATCATTTGAGCGCGGCGCATCAGTGCATAGAGGCGTTCGCGGTAGGCCTTGGAGTGTGCGCCGATCGAAATGCCGTGAATGGCGACCACGCGGCCTTCCATGCCGTGCTCGATCGTTTTTTCGCAGAGCTGTTCGGTTTCGTATTCGAGCGACTCATTGAACTGGTCAACGTGCACGTGAACCATCTTGTTGCGTTCTTTGGCCGTCGAGAGAATGATGTCGAAGGCTTCGGCTCCCTTGCCGTAGTCGCGTTCGTCGCGCTTAGGCAGCGCGCCGATGATGTCCACGAGATCGGCGCCGATGTCGAACCATTTGCGGGCTTCCGGATGGATGACGCCCTTGAGGGTCTGATTGGCAAACTTGACGGTCAGCTGATCCTGATAGTGCTCGCGGGCACGCAGACCCGCCATGATGGCGCGGTCTTCGCTCTGCGGGTCGATGTCGACAAAGGTGGCGAGGGCGGTCACACCTTGGGCGATCTGATTTTCAAAGAAAAGGCTGAAGCGGCGGTAGAAATCTTCTTCAGTAGATTCGCGCTTCAGCCGATCCAGCGCATCCCACTTCTGCTGCAGCGTGCAGGTGCGGCGCATTTCAAGCACGTCGGGCGAGAGCGTATAGGCGCGGTCGGCGTGCGCATGCGTGTTGACCCAGCCGCCCGCGGCTTTGATCGCGGGCTCGATCATGTCGCGGATCGTCAGAGGGGCGTTATCAGTCGTGGACATTGACGAAACTCCTTGGGAGAGAGAATAGTGGGAATCCTAACTCTATGAAAACGCCGCGCCCGTGGGCTTCACGAATGCGCGGCTTAAACTTTCGAGAGTTTATAGAACGCTATTATTCTTCGCCAATGATAGCAACAAATCGTTACATATTCTGTCGGCCAGAACGGCTTTTCAGCACTCTGCCGGCTGATGCATGAAATCGATTTGATGCTGCTTAAGAGGTGAGATCTTCTTGATTTTATTTATAAAAATTTCGGATGCGTGACTGGCGGAAAACAAGAATAGTCAGCCATGAAAAGAGTCCGCAGCCGGCAACAATGGCGCCTGCCCGCATCCAGGGCTCTCCCCATGCCATGCGCTGAAGAACAAGTTCCCACGCAGAACGCAGCCATTCAATGCCCCAGAGGACGAGAAGTGCGCTTTGCAGCCAGACCATCCAGCGTTTCGGAATGAAAAGGAGCGGCACGGCAAGGAGCGGCAGCACTGAAACAAAGAGACCTAAGCCATGAAAGAGCAGGTGCGCCGCAAGCAGAATGTGAGCAAGGATCGGCAGGATAAGAAGCAGGAAAGGCATGGCTATTAACTTTTATTGTTGTTTTTGAGGGGCAGGGACGGTGACGGGGTTTGGGCTGCGGGTTTCACTGCCGGTTTGGCCCGGGCGGTGTTGCGGGGCTTGTCCGGCGCTTTGTGCACAAGTTTGTCGACGACATGACTCACTGCCATCAGCGGGTGAGAAAAAATCAGACGGGGACCGGCCCAGCGCATGACTTGCCGTGCGGTTTCCCGTTCGGCGGGTTTATAGCAGTGAATCTTGCAGCTGCCGCAGACGGGTTTGTCTTCGCCGTAAGGACAGCAGGCAAGACGTTTTAAGGCATAGTCGAGAAACGCCTGACATTTTGGGCAGAGCATATGTCCGCTCGTGCCATGGTGATAACTGCAGAACTCCTCGACCATCACCCGTATTGTTTGGGCTTCACTTTTCAGACGCGGGAGATCCTGCAGTCTCGACATGCGGTCCGGACGCGGCGCAGTGCGTGCGTTTGATCCCGCCGGTTTAGATTTGGGGTCAGGCGATGGGGCGGAAGAAACAGAAGTTGGCGCAGGGGTTTCAGACATGGCAGAAAGAGCAGACGAGTGCCGATTTTTTGGCCGCCGGCCGAGGTCTTTGGCGGCGGAAAGGAAAACAAGTTTGCTCGAGCGTAACATTGACGGATCGAAGAATACCTTAATTATGCTTTTTTGATGCAACATTTTCGTCAAACAGCATTCCGGGCAGACATATCTACTTCAAAGGAAAAAACGATGACGATTTATGACCCGACCGCTCTGCGCCGCGAGCTCCATGAAATGCCGGAACTCGCGCTCCACGAGAAACGTACCAGCGCTTATGTTGCTGAAAAACTGAAGGCCCTTGGCATTGAGACGCATGAGAATGTGGGCGGATCAACGGGCGTTGTCGGCATCATCCGCGGCACGGAACCGGGGCCGGTTTTCATGCTTCGCGCCGATATGGATGCGCTCCCCTTTGTCATTGACGGGAAGCCCTGCTGCATTCATGCCTGCGGCCACGACGGGCATACCGCTATGCTCCTCGCAGCGGCGAGCAGACTGAAGGACAAAATCAAACGCGGGACGCTCAAGCTCCTCTTTCAGCCGGCAGAAGAAACCCTTCAGGGGGCGCCCGTCATTATTAAGGCCGGCGTCATTGACGACGTGGATTACGCGCTGGGCGCCCATATTCGCCCGATTCAAGATGTCCCGGCCGGCATGCTCTGCGCAGCAGTTCGGCATACCGCTTCAACCACTCTCAACATTGTCATTAAAGGGCGCGGTGCTCACGCATCCCGTCCGCATCTCGGCATCAATGCCATTGATGCGGCGTGCGCCTTAATGAACGGCATTCAGGCGATCTGGCTTGATCCGAAGATGTCTTGGTCGGCGAAGGCGACGCAGATTCATGCTGACTCAGGAGCCACCAATACGGTGCCGGATCTTGCCCGCATTACTTATGACTGCAGGGCGCAGACCAATGAACTGATGGACGATCTGCTCGCGCAGATCCGCCGAGTTGCTGCCGGTACTGCGGCAGCCTACGGCGCCGAGGCGGAAGTGATTCTGCGTGATCAGAGCCCGGCTTGTCTCTATGACGACGATTTTGTGGCTGAAGTGGCTGACGCCATCAAGGAAACCGCCGGCGCTGATAAGCTCGCGCCCGACTGCGGCGGCGGCGGGGGAGACTTCCATAACTACAAGCTGGCTCGTCCTGAAATCAAGGCCGCCTATTTTGGCGTGGGTGTCGGCGCAACGCCGGGACTTCATGCTTCCACGATGCATTTTGACGATACGCTGCTGCCGCTCGGCGTGGCCGTTTTTGAAAACGTTGTGCTTCGTCATCTCGGCTGAGCGGCATTTCGGGCGATTGAATGACCCTGTTCCGGCGCACTGAAGCCGGAACAGGCATGCAAAAAGGCCGCAGTTCATGCTTCATTTGAACTGCGGCCTTTAATTTCACCGGCAGAAGGATTAAAGACTCATACGCAGAATCTCAAGGACGCCGCTGCGGCTGATTGGGCGCAGTGCGCCGTCAAAAGACCACCAGATCTTGGCCACATGATCGGCCATTTCTTCAAAGTGCTTGTCGTCGATGCCGACTTCGGAGAGCTTAGACGGCAGGCCGATGGATTTGAAGAATTCGGCCGTTTTTTCGATAGCCTTTTGAGCGTTTGTCATGACGTCGTCCTGGGGATTCAGATGCCAAACGCGAACGCCATACTGCGCAAAGCGCGGAGCCGTTTCCGGCGTCAGACTCCAGCGCATCCAGTTGGGCGTGAGAATAGCGAGACCGACGCCGTGGGTGATGTCGTAGAAGGCAGAAATTTCATGCTCCATGCCGTGGCAAGGCCAGGGACTCGGCGTACGGCCGATCGAAAGGAGGCCGCAGCAGCCAAACGAACTCACCATCATGAGCTGAGCTCGGGCTTCATAGTCGTCGGGTGCCGCAATAGCCTTGGGCGCATACTCAAATACCGTCCGCAGAACCCCTTCGCACATGGCATCTGTGAAGGGATTGCCTTCTTTAACGAGATACTGTTCGAACGTGTGAGAGATGATGTCCGCCGATCCGGCTGCAGTCTGATTGGCCGGCACCGTGAAGGTGTAGGTCGGATCCAGAACGGAGGCCTGCGGAAAGAGATTTGAGGCGGCGAGGAACATCTTTTCATTCGTCGCCGAATTGCTGATGACGCCGGAATTGTCGTAGTCGCTCCCCGTAGCCGACAAGGTGAGTACGGCGCAGAAGGGAATGGCGCGGCCAATGCGGCTGTGGTCGAGCACTAAATCCCAAGGGTCGCCGTCATAGTAGGCGCCGGCAGCAATGCACTTCACAGCGTCAATCACGCTGCCCCCGCCGGCAGCAACGATGTAGTCGATTTTTTGCGCTTTGCAGAGATCAACAGCACGCCGAATCGTGGAAATTTTCGGATTGGGTTCGATGCCGGAAAAGTCGAAGACTTCGTAATCAGAGAGCAGCTCACGCAGTTTGTCGTAGAGACCGATGCGGCGAATGCTGCCGCCGCCCATCGCAAGCAGGATGCGGCTGCCTTTGGCGGGCAAAAGAGACGGCAGCTCGTCAATACGTCCGCGGCCGAAGATGAGATGTGTGGGCAGATAAAGATCGTAGTTTTCCATGGGGATCTGAATTTTTTAAAGAGGAAATAATCCATCAAACCGCTTCATTTGGAAGGGCGTTTGAGGATTGAACTGTTGAGCAGTATTTTGCCGCTCGGCGGGGACGGCGAAAGTGCGGTTGCAGTCAAAGAACTGCCTGAATTGCTCACCAGTCAACTGCAGCCTTTTTTCGCTTGCGGCATGCAGTTAAAGACCCTGGGGTTCCGGGCGATGGGTTGTTTAATGGCCCAAAGCCAAAAATTCAGCCCTCATATTGGTTAGGGAGGCAAAGCCTCCAGTGCCGCAATGGTCATCAGCTGCCCTCTGGACGGCCGGATATTTGAGACCAAAAAAGAGATCAAGGGCGGCTAGCCTGTTGAATGGATAGGAGACTAGGCATGTGCAGCGCTTTGCTGAAAGCCTTGCGAGGAAATCACAGCTGAGTCACCTTGATGCCGGCACGCTCGAGAAAGTCCAGTCCCTCGCGGCTTCTGTAAAGTTCGTGATAGAAAACCTGTGAAATGCCGCATTTTTGAATCAAGAGCGCGCAGTGGATGCAGGGGCTGTGCGTAATAAAAATCGCAGCATCTTTGGAGGAATAGCCGTTTTCGGCGAGCTTCGCGATGGCATTGAGCTCCGCGTGCTGGACTTCCGGACGGGTGACGAGTTTGCCGTCAACTTCCATTTCACAGCAGTTGTCGTACCCCGTCGGCATACCGTTCCATCCAAAAGAAATAATGGAGTGGTTTTTCACGATGACGCAGCCAACCTTGAGTCGCTTAGCGTAACTGCGCTCCGCGGCAATCTGTGCGATACGCATATACATCTGGTTGTCTTTGACGATATCCATTCCATTGCTCCAATGACAGCTGTTGCGGTGAGCCGAAGCGAAGAATGAATTCTAGCGAGTCAAAGCGCGGGTTTGAGCGGCTTCGGCCTTCAGAGGCTTTCTTCTCTCTATATTGAATTTCGGCACTGTTTTGGTGCGGTCTAGTCTTTTGTGTAAAGGCGCATTTATTTTGAAGGCATAAGAGGGAAGAAACGTAAGCGAGATGCAGCTGCAAAGGGGGCTTCTCCACCGAAACTCCCGATAAGGATTACGCCTTCAGCAAGACCTCTCCAACATGATGGCCTGCTGTTCGCAGACACTTCCTCTCTCCAGCTGAGTGCGATTTATGAGGCGTATAGGAATCGGCCATCTTCCAGAATCAATGTGCTAGGTGATCCGTTCAATCTTTTCCATTCTCAACGTCCAGATGCCTGAGGAATTTTGCGAACCTCAAGACACGGGCAAATTTGAATCTTCGTAAACGAATAAAGAGGCAAATCTGAAGGTTCCGGCCGATATTTAAGGACATTCTGTTGACCACATGCCGCAGCATTAAAGCCGAAAAAAACAGAGGGATGCCAATGCCTCAGCAGTCTGCCAGACAAGCAAAAAAAGCAGCGCGATAAGCTCGCGCTGCTTGGATTGAGGTCGGCATCCCAAACGCTCGTCTGATTTATGAATCAGCTATCCAAGCGTTCAAGGTGCCTATTTCAACAGGGTGTTAGTGATCAGAAGGCATAGGAAATGCCGACCTTTCCTCCGATCACAGAAGCGCCGTTGTTGCCAGTGCCGCCGGTAACCGCAGCTTTAAAGGCAAATGCGCCTTTTTCAACTGCTGCACCGAGGCTGCCGGTAACGAGATTGGTGCTGAAGACGTCCTGATCCACGCCGTACACTGTTGCTTCTTTGTCACCGAACATCGGCGCATAGGAGACCTTGGCAAACGGTGCGATCTTCCAACCCTGATAGTCAAGCACGTCAGCGGAGAGAGACACCGACAACGGAACTTGCACAATGGTCTGATCGTCAAAATCAACCTTAACGGCACCTACATTGAATGAATCCGTCTTGACGCGGGAGATGCGCAGACCCAGGCTCGGCACGATGCTGAAGGCACCCACTTGGAAGCGGTGTTCTCCGCGCATACCGGCGCTGAGCACATCCACACTTGCGCTGTTGTTTAACTTCGTGTCTCCCCGGGCGGTTACATCGTTCGAACCGTGAAGGTAAGCGAGTTCTCCCGTTACCTTGATGTTGTCCGTGAACGCATGCACGCCGTAGAGAGTGAAGCCAACATTGTCGAATTCATTGCGAATACCGTAATTCGAGCTTCTAGCAGTGCCAGAACCGTACTGGACGGCAGCACCGATTCGGTCATTGGGCGTAATGCCGACATCCGCACCGAAAATTCCCCAGCCCATATCGCTCTTGAGCGCTACCCCTCTGCCGAGACTATCTGTCTCGTAGCTTTCGCCGCCCACATTGACCCAGAGGGCGAGTCCCAAGTCGGTGACCGTGCTCGATGTGCGTTCCGCGATGTTGTCTGCAAGAATCGAATCCGCACGCTGCGCCATGGCTTGAAGACCCATGGAAGCCGCAGCAGCCGCAAGTTCGCCGCTCTTAACGGTCGTGACGATGCTCTTTGATGCTGTATTGAGCTCAGCAGCTACAAACTGATTGTCGGTGACAACTGTCGTGCCGCCGTCTGTCACGGTGCCTGTCGCAAGTTCGATTGAACCGCCGTCGGCATTGATGACGCCAAGGACGCTGTCTTTCTGCAGATTCAGGCTGCCGTCAATCGCAGCTCCCGAAAGCCCGCTCTGATTAATCATCAGGAGACCGTTGGATGCGACGGTAACGCTGTTGGTTGCAACAGAGCTTGACGCATCCGCCTTTCCCGAACCGTTTTTATCGGTGCCGCCTTGAACCAGCACTCCGCCATTGTCGAGGGTCAGAGATTTGCCGAGATAAAGGGCTGCGGTAATGCCTTCGGGACCCCAAACAAGATCTTCATTCTGGGCGGACAACCGTGCAAATGCATCTTCAGCCGCTGCAGAAGATGCATTCAATGCGATGAGAGCATTCTGGCCGGCAATCAGCTTCGCCTGAAGTTTGTCGTCATTAATCGTGGAAATGGCCAGGTGAGAAGCATTTCCGACGACATTGAGTTCTTCAGTATCAGACCAAGCCGGGTCGACGAAAATGACGCCGGTGCCGGAGAGTTTTTCAACGGTCAGACGACCCACCGCAGTGCTGTCGCCGACTGAAGTTGTACCGGAACCGGCAAGTTCGGCAACATTCAGGTCAATGCCGAGGACGTTGAAGCGGCTGGTGCCAGCAAGCGTCACCTTCGGGAGCTCGGCCGCAAAAATCTCCTGCTCGGAAGAGCCGGCAGTCAGTGTTTTGTCGGCTGCAACAACAATGCTTGCGGCTTCTCCGACGAGTTTTTGAGTATCGGCTGCTGCAGTTGCAGCTCCGGTAAGCGTGAGGTTGGCCTTAACGTCGACTTCAACATCAGCATCCTGAATGTCAATGGCATCCGTTGTGAAGTTCTCTGTTACAGCGAGCTTGCCATCCTTGATATCCGTGGACTCAACTTTCAGAACGGCATTTTCAAACTTGTAGGTAACGTCCGCATCCTTGACCGCCGTTGCCATCTGACTGAGCAGGCCGTAAGCATATTCGCCCGAATCCGTAAAGTTCAGTGTTCCGCCCGTAATGGTGAGCCCGGTCTGCAAGGCAGTCACGCCTGACAACGAACCGTCAGCTGTTCCATTGGTGAAGACATTGGCGATGCCGGTCGTCAGCATGCCGTCAGTCATTTTGAAAGAGCCATCCGAGACCTTCAGCGCATCGGTTACGATGAGGTTGCCGCCGGACAAAGTGAGCGAAGCTTTGTCACTTGAATCGGTAGCCTGGGCACTGTTTTGGATTGTCAGGGTCGTGGTCTGAACCGTGCCGCCCGTGATGGTGAGCTGACCGGCTTGGTAATAAGTCGTAACTTTGGTCGACTGCAGATTGTCGAGAATCAAACCCTTGGCAAGGTTAAGCGTGCCGCCGCTGACGGTTGTGTGTGCACGGCTATTCCAAGTCTTCGCCATGTTCCACGTCCCTTCTTCGACATTGAAAATGCCGTAGTAGTTGTCCATGGACGAATTCTGCTGAACGGTCCCTGCTCCCGTTTTAGTCAGAGTTGAATAGGCTGGATTCTGTTCGTTGGAGTTTGGCAAAGCACTTGCAATCGAATCATCTTCGCCAGTGCTGTCTGCAAGACCGAGGGTGAGGGTGCTCCCTTCGGCAATCTTGAAGGTGCCTTCTGACGCGCGGTCCAAGAAAAGGAACCCGCCGCTCGTGTAAGCATACCAGCCATAAGTATTGCCTGGATCAGAGCTTTCAGACACGACCCTATTGCCGGAGTAAGTCATGTCCTTTGAAATATCAAAAATGACCTTGCCGACGCTGTTGGATCCATTTTCTTGGATACCCGTCGTGATATCGACCAATATTGCGCCGCCCGTTGCGTAGCCGTTATTCCCGGTTGCCTTCGCCACATTGTTGTTGAAAGCGACGTTTTCAAATGTCCACGTTCCGGATTTGACAACCATTGCGCCGCCATATGCCTGATTGTTCGCTTGGGTAACGCTGTTCCCGTCAAAACTGCCGCCGGTCATATGTGCGTTCGCTTTACCGTATGCATAGACTGCACCGCCGGAACCTGTTTTCGTGTTATTGACGAAGTCGACATTCGTCAATGTGATGTCGGATGCCAGAAAATCCGTTGCATTAATCGCTGGATCCTTTTCAGTAGCCTTGTTATGTCCCACGAACCAAATGGCCCCAGTATTTTTTTCAAACTTCGTATTGGTGATTGCAATTGTCTGGGACCCGGAAAATTGCACTGCATAGCCGTTTTGCCCGTTAGAGAACGAACTATTTGACAAAATAATGGAAGCATTATTTGCTGACGAATTTGAGGCCGTATGCGGCCCCTGCAGTATCAAGCTCGATGAGCCGTTTTCTGTGATGTTTTCAAGCACGCATTTCCCGTCTTGGCACACCTGATTCACATCAACAGCCGCCTGTGCCGGAAGTGCTGCAGCCCCCAGCATCACAGCCACTGATGCAGCCGCGGCAACGGAGCCCGCATGACCTGTTGAACTTAGTTCATTCACAACCATCAGCGCTTTGCGGACGGCGCTCCATACAACTCGATAATTCGCGTTCATGATCTCATTTCCTTCATAAGACTGCTTTGCAGCGTGAAAACAGAGATCATTGTCCTTGTCTTTGCCTAGCTGATAATTATTTTGATAGGGGGGGGGTAACCCTATAATCCCCGTATTTATTCGTGTTCAGGCTTTTTGGAAGCATGGTGTAAACCCGAGTTGCGTTGCAATTAGGTCACTAAGGCAAATCTGAATCCAATGTATAAGACACTATTTGCCGTAAGCTGCATGCCTTATGTGAGCTGTACTGTGATGCAAAAGGCTTTTGAAGATGAATTGGAAAAACCGGACAGTCGACGAAAAAAATAAAAGCCCGATCCATAACAGATCGGGCTTTCACGAACGGAATCGCTCTTTGCTAATCAAGCAGAATTACTTGACGCGGTTGCGGTATTCGCTCGTGCGGGTGTCGATTTCGATCTTGTCGCCGGTGTTGACGAAGGCCGGAACGGCGAGTTCGAAGCCGGTAGCCAGCTTGGCGGGCTTCATGACCTTGCCGGAGGTGTCGCCCTTGACGGCGGGTTCCGTGTAGGTGACTTCGCGAACGAGGATCGTCGGGAGTTCGATCGAGATCGGACGGCCTTCGTAGAACACGCATTCGGCGGGCATGCCGTCTTCGAGGTACTTGAGGGCTTCAGCCATCACATCGGCGTCGACTTCGTACTGGTTGTACTCTTCGTCCATCCAGACATAGTGCGGATCAGCGAAGTAGGAGTACGTGACTTCCTTGCGTTCGAGCACGAGGTCTTCGAACTTGTCATCGGCGCGGAAGACGGTTTCGGACGTGGCGTTCGTCAGAAGATTCTTCATCTTCATCTTGACGGTGGAGGCACCGCGGCCGCCCTTGGAGTATTCAGCCTTAACGACGACCATCGGATCCTTGCCGACCATGAAGACGTTGCCGACGCGCAGTTCCTGTGCGGTTTTCATTTGAATAAATTCCCTGTAGCAGAGTTTGCGAGCCCCGGCGCTGTGAAATGTGCGCAAGGACGAAAAATCTTTAAGCGGCTGATTATAGCCGACTCAGCGCTGCTTAGAAATCTCCGGAGAGCGGCTTTCGCTGTATATCGCCGTTTCACATGCCCAGTTCTGCACGTTCAAGCATATGCCGTGCCAGATCACCTCGCTCGAGGAGCTCTCTGCGCCAGACGTCAAATCCGGGGGCATAACGGCGGG
>OGRL01001839.1_pt1 | contig 15155 bp, 12 predicted proteins | sample 1553481 | NCBI WGS metagenome assembly OGRL01 (sample SAMEA2580036, study PRJEB22360) | human gut metagenome
TCGACCGGGTACGCATCAGCCAGGGCGGAGTATCGGCCACGGTCGTCGACCACCGGCTGATCGTCAAGCGGGCCGTCGAAAAGCTGGCCCACGCCGTGATCCTCGTGCACAATCACCCCTCGGGCAGCGAACTCCCGAGCGAGGAGGACCGCACGGTGACCGAGCGCGTCGCGCAAGCCGTCTCGCTGTTCGACATCGCGCTGCTCGACCACATCATCGTCACGCCCGGCCCCTGTTACAGTTTCCGTAACGAAGGCTTTTTCGACGGTAGAGATTAGCCTCCCCTCGGAACATTTCCACCGAAATCGCTCAAAACGTCTTCCGGCACGGTGTCCCGTGCCGTTTTTTTGCTTTCTGTCGTTCCGTTTGTACTCTCCGATTCGGCTTCCTGACTTCCTTCATCTCGTCCAGTTCCGGACAAGACCGGTCCTGTCCGACCCAATCCGCAGCCCGGCAGCCACGCTTAAATCCGCTCTTAAGAAACCAAACCCCGATCACAAAAAAGTCTCCACGGAGTACGCGGAGACATAGGTATAAAACCTTCGGCCTATAGCCTTATTGTGATAAGATGTAGAACTCTTACGCTTCAAATATAATAAAAAAGCCTTGAAATTGCAAAATTTTATTTAATTTTACTATAAATGGACCCGATATGACAAAAATATTAGGATTGGACTTGGGAACCGCCTCGATCGGATGGGCTCTCGTAGAGCGGAACGACACGGGATATGCCTTGCTCGACCAAGGGGTAGACATCTTTCAGGAAGGCGTGGCACGCGAAAAGAACAGCGAGAAGCCCGCCGTGCAAGACCGAACCGCAGCCCGCGCCCTGCGCCGTCATTATGCCCGGCGACGATTGCGCAAGATCGACCTGCTCCGTGTGCTCGTTCGCCACGACCTCTGTCCTGCTCTGACCGACGAACAACTGAAAGATTGGAAACAGAAGAAAATCTATCCGCTGACGGACAAGTTTATCCGCTGGCAACGAACGGACGACCGCACGGACAAGAATCCCTACCGCGACCGCTACAAGGCGCTGACCGAAACGCTCGATCTCGACACGCAAAGGGACCGTTACACGCTCGGCCGGGCCTTATATCATCTGGCGCAGCGGCGCGGATTCCTGAGCAATCGCAAGGATGCCGGCGACGAAAGCGAGAGCGGTAAGGTCCGACAGAGCATCGAGGGCCTGACGGTCGACATGGAGAAGGCCGGATGCGCCTACCTGGGCGAATACTTTTACCGGCTTTACGCCCGAAAAGAGAAAATCCGTACGAAATACACCTCTCGCAACGAGCACTATCTGGCCGAATTTCGGGCCATCTGCGAAAAACAGCGGCTCGCCGACGGTCTGAGGAAGGCATTGCACCGCGCCATTTTCTACCAACGGCCGCTGAAATCGCAGAAGGGATCGGTCGGCCGATGCACGTTCGAAAAGGACAAAAGCCGATGCCCGGCATCGCATCCGCGGTTCGAAGAGTTCCGGATGCTCTCCTTCGTCAACAACATCCGGATCACGACGCCCGACGACCCGGAACCTCGTCCGCTCTCGCGACAGGAAACCGAAACGATCCTACCGCTTTTCACGCGCAAAACCAAACCGCACTTCGATTTCGAGGAGATCGCCAAGAAGCTCGCCGGCAAAGGCCGATACGCCTGCCAAGGCGACCGCGGCGAGGCGCCCTATCGCTTTAACTTCGCGCGGACCGCTACCGTTACGGGATGCCCGGTCACAGCTTCCCTCATTGCGCTGTTCGGCGACGACTATCTGACGAAAATATGCGACCTGTATACGCTCGGGGCCGGAAAGACCCGAGAACAGATACTCGGCGACGTATGGCACGCGCTCTTCTCGTTCGACGACGAAGAACGGCTTAGCGCGTGGGCAAAGCAGAAACTGCGCCTCTCCGACGACGAGGCCGGACGCTTCGCCGCCATCCGCCTGCCGCAGGACTACGCCGCGCTGAGCCTCCATGCCATTAACAAGATTCTGCCCTACCTGCGTGAAGGTTATCGCTATGACGAGGCGGTTTTCGTCGCCAACCTCAAGGCGGTGCTGCCTTCGGACATCTACTCCGACGAATCGGAACGAAGCGCTATCGAAGCCGACATCGCCGCGCTGATAACCGATTTCCGACGGAATCCGCTGAACAGGGGAACGACCAAGGAGCAATGCGTCCGCGACTATCTGCGCAACTGCCGGGGCATCGACGAAAAACGCCTCGGGCGCCTCTATCATCCGTCGATGATCGAAATCTATCAGACGGCGCAGCCCGATGCGCAGGGCATCCTGCAACTGGGCTCGCCCCGAACGCCGGCAGTACGCAATCCGATGGCGATGCGGGCATTGTTCCGCTTGAGGGTCTTGGTCAACCGGTTGCTGCGCGACGGGAAAATCGATCGCGAAACGAAGATTCACATCGAGTTCGCCCGAGGACTCAACGATGCCAACCGCCGCAAGGCTATCGAGCTGTACCAGCGCGACCGCGAGGCCGAGCGCAAAGCGTACGCCGACGAAATCCGCCGGCAATACGCCTCGGAATCGGGCCGGGAGATCGAACCCACCGACGACGACATCCTGAAGTACCGTCTATGGAAGGAACAGAACCACATTTGCCCCTACACGGGCAAACAGATCGGCCTGTCCGACTTCATGGGCGATTCCGCGCGTTTCGATATCGAGCATACCGTCCCCCGAGCGAGGGGAGGCGACAACTCGCAGATGAACAAGACCCTCTGCGAGAGCCGCTTCAACCGCGAACTCAAGCGCGACAAGCTTCCGTCGGAGCTCCCGAATCACGCCGACGTCATGGCAAGAATCGACGAACTCGGGTGGTCGAAGGAAATCGCCAGCTTGCAAAAACAGATCGAAATGCAGAGGCGCAAGAGCAAAAGCGCTACGACCAAATCGGAAAAGGACGGAGCCATACAGCGCCGCCACGTCCTGCAAATGCAGCTCGACTACTGGCGCGGCAAGTACGAGCGTTTCACGATGACGGAAGTTCCCGACGGGTTCAGCAACCGGCAGGGAGTCGATATAGGCATGATCGGCAAGTACGCGCGACTCTATCTGAAGACGGTCTTCGAGCGAATCCATACGGTCAAAGGGGCCACTACGGCCGAATTCCGCCGGATGTGGGGATTGCAGGAGGAATATGCCCGGAAAGAGCGCGTGAACCACACGCATCACTGCCTCGACGCGATCGTCATCGCCTGCATCGGCCGCAACGAATACGACCGTTGGGCGCAGTACGCGGGCGACGAAGAGCGTTACAGACGGGGCGAAGGAGCGAAACCCCGCTTCGAAAAGCCGTGGCCGACTTTTACCGAAGACCTCGAGGCCGTCGCCGACAGGCTTCTCGTCGCGCATCATACGCCCGACAATATGCCCAAGCAGAGTCGCAAGCGGCTGCGCATCCGGGGCAGGATACGGACCGGCAGGAACGGCGAGACGCTCTATGCGCAGGGCGATACGGCCCGGGGAGCCTTGCATCAGCAGACCTTTTACGGAGCCATCGAGCGTCAAGGAGAGGTAAGATACGTCGTGCGCAAACCGTTGGGGCAGCTTCAGCCGTCCGACGTGGATAATATCGTCGACGACGCAGTGCGGCAAAAGGTCAAGGAAGCGATCAAGGCGGTCGGTTTCAAGACGGCCATGGACACGGAGAGCCATCCGATCTGGATGAACGAGCAGAAGCGGGTGCCGATCCGCAAGGTGCGGATATTCGCGGGCAAAAATATATCTCCCAAACCCTTGGGCGGAAAGAAGCACCGGGACCTGTCCGCCCTTCCGCACAAAAGACCGGTTTACGTATCGTACGGCAGCAACTATTGTATGGCCATATACGAAGGAAAAGACAATCAAGGAAAGCTCAAGCGGACCTTCGAAATCGTCAGCAAGCTGGAAGCGGCGCAGTATTTCAAGGCGAGCGCGGACAAGGCGGCGCGACCCGATCTCGTCCCGCAATCGGACGAGAAGGGCTTTCCGCTGAAGTGCATTCTGAAAACCGGAACCATGGTGCTTTTCTATGAAGAAACGCCCGAGGAGCTGTACGAATGCACGCAACAAGAGTTGGCTAAAAGACTGTACAAGCTGACGAAATTCAGTTCTATGACCACCGGCAACAACTCTTACGGCTTATGCACCTTCAGACACCATCGGGAAGCCCGTCCTGCGGGAGAGCTGAAATCCAAGAACGGGACATGGAAGGTCGGAGAGGCATACCGCCCCATCATCAATCTGCTCCATACCCAACTCAACGCTTACGTCGAAGGCTTCGACTTCGAGCTGAGCGTTACGGGAACCGTTCGATTCAAACACGAATAGCCATGCTCAAGCGCGCGCTCTTCTTCTCCACGCCCTTCTGCCTGAGTCTGCGAGACAATCAGTTGGTTATCGCGACGAAAGAGGCTCCCAACCTCCGGAAAAGCGTTCCGATCGAGGACATCGGCGTCGTCGTGCTCGAGCACCAGCAAACGACCGTCACGCTCCCGCTGCTGAACGCCCTGTCGGATCGCAACGTAGCCGTCGTCTTTTGCGACGGCAACCGGATGCCCAACGCCATGCTGATGAATCTCGACTCCAACCGAACGCAGGGCGAGAGCTACCGGGCGCAGATCGAAGCGAGCGAGCCGCTGAAAAAGAATCTGTGGAAGCAGATCGTCGAAGCGAAAATCCGCAACCAGGCCGCCCTGCTGCGCAAGCTGGGCAAAGACGGAGACAAACTGAAACCCAGCTACAAGAACGTCAAGAGCGGCGATGCGGATAATCGCGAAGGAGCCGCCGCCAGAATATACTGGTCGGAGCTTTTCGGCAAGGAGTTCGTCCGTATTCGCGAGGGCGCGGAGCCGAACAACCTGCTGAATTACGGCTATACGATCCTGCGCGCGGCCGTAGCCCGCTCACTGATGGGCTCGGGTCTGTTCCCTGCGTTCGGCATTTTCCACCGGAACCGCTACAACGCCTTTCCGCTGGCCGACGACGTTATGGAACCCTATCGCCCTTACGTCGACGAGCTGGTCTGCCGGCTGTATCTCGAGAATAAAACGCAGTTGACGCAAGCGGTCAAGGGCGAGCTGCTGAGCCTGCTGTATGCCGATACGCGATTCGAAAAGGTATTGCGGCCCCTCGACGTGGGGTTGACCTTCACCTCGGCATCGCTGGCGCAATGTTTCACGGGAATGCGGAAAAAGATCGCGTTTCCTCTACTGGAGTAAAAAAGATGTCTGAATTACGCCTGAACGCCTATCGTATCATGTGGCTATTCGTATTTTTCGACCTGCCGACCCATACCAAAACCGAACGGCGCCACGCGGCCCAGTTTCGCAAGGCATTGGAAAAGGACGGTTTCGCGATGATGCAATACTCGGTCTACGTCCGGCACTGCGTCTCCAAGGAAAATATGGAGGTCCATATCCGGCGGGTCCGCAAATCGATGCCGCCTTCCGGAATGACGAGCATCCTGAGCGTAACGGACAAACAATACGGCGAGATTTTGAATTTCTGGGGCAAGGTCGAACGCGCCGGTCCCGAGATACCTCAACAACTGGAATTTTTTTGATATATTTGTTTTGCAGAACGGAAAAACTGCATCGAATCGACTTCCTCAGTTCGCCGAACATCGCTTTTTCGCGGCACATACGGATGTAATACCCTTATAATCAATAAGTGTAGTACCTGAGGTTGTGATTTGATGTAGAAATTGGATACTATACAACCAAACTTGTCCATACGTGAGTAGGCATTTGGTTGTGATTTGATGTAGAAATTGGATACTATACAACGATAGATGTTCCCGAGGTGAATGAGAAAGGGTTGTGATTTGATGTAGAAATTGGATACTATACAACATTTATCCCGGCGCAAGAGATACTCAAGGGTTGTGATTTGATGTAGAAATTGGATACTATACAACACTCCGAGCTATTTACGCGCATTTCAGGAGTTGTGATTTGATGTAGAAATTGGATACTATACAACGTCAATCGCATCCTGATTCGTTACATCAATGTTGTGATTTGATGTAGAAATTGGATACTATACAACGATCGTCCAAATTTTTTCCGATAACGTTCAAGTTGTGATTTGATGTAGAAATTGGATACTATACAACGTCGAGCTTCTCCTTCAGCGTCTCGCCGGGGTTGTGATTTGATGTAGAAATTGGATACTATACAACCACAGTTGGCTATCGCTTCGAGGCTACAGGTTGTGATTTGATGTAGAAATTGGATACTATACAACACATCCTGATAACCAATGTCATTGTACAAGGTTGTGATTTGATGTAGAAATTGGATACTATACAACGAGACACCGGAAGATGCAGCAGATCGTCCTGTTGTGATTTGATGTAGAAATTGGATACTATACAACTTCGCAACATGGGCTGCGGATGGGACCGGGTTGTGATTTGATGTAGAAATTGGATACTATACAACATACCAACCAAACACATATACATAATATGGGTTGTGATTTGATGTAGAAATTGGATACTATACAACGGATGGTACAATTGAAGTGGCACCCAAAATGTTGTGATTTGATGTAGAAATTGGATACTATACAACCCTGAACTTTCCAAGAATTCTCCTGATCCTGTTGTGATTTGATGTAGAAATTGGATACTATACAACACATCCTGATAACCAATATCATTGTAAAGTGTTGTGATTTGATGTAGAAATTGGATACTATACAACGGCAACTTAAGTATTTTAACCCGATTGCCGAGCACTAGTACGATATGGAATAACCGCAGCATCGGACCGGAGACCGGGAACCACAGCGGGAGTGCGGAAATTATCCGTCAGTTTATAGGTCGTGGTACGGGGCGGACGCTCGTTGCCGATGAGCAGGCGGTTTCTTGCCGACCGAAAAGTAATGGGAACATGTTTGCCGCGCAGGAAGGATCACCGCTTATTGTTTGGGAGACGATGCGACAAATTCGGCGAATATGACAGGCCTTATGAAAATGCCGGAAGAAGCGCACATGCGATAGGACAGAAAAAGCGAATACATGAGACTTACGACACACACGGGAATTTACAGGAATATTGCCAAGGCGACTATTCTCATGTAAGTCCTGGCGGCATTCAAAGTTTCCGTAATGCTCGGGACGGTTCGTACTACGTCCCTGCCGGACATTACCGGTTACCATAAAAGACTGGGCTTTAACAGGTAACATTAATACAGCATACGGCCTCCGGAGGGCTGTCCCTGTCGAAAAGGGCGGTAAGAATAGAAACAGGCATAATCCCGGATAAAAACGGCGACGAACGAAGATACGACAAAGCGGAGAGCGCGACAAATTCCGTCGTGTCATTGGAATCCGATCGGACACCGGGAACATTTCGGGAATAATCAAAAAAAGAACGGCTTCTCGGGTATCTGAGAGGCCGTTCTTGTACCCGGAGCCGGTATTGAAAAGTCAAAAACCACGCAAATACTATAAATCGAAAATAAATCATAATAGTTTGTATATCAATATATAGCGATTGTATTTGTTTGTACTAACAAGAATTTAATTTTCACTGGTTTTTGAAAATGCGGACAAATTGCGGACACAAAAAGTTGCGTGTATACGTGAATTTACATACCTTTGAAACAAAGAAATTCGAGGTATGGCACAGACGAACTATTACATCGGCAGGACGACTAACAGCGCAGGAGAATCTGAAATTAACCTGCGGCTCTATGTTTCGCGTGATGTCCGCTTGCGTATCGGTTCCGGAATATGGATCGACCGTAAACGTTGGGGCAAGAAGAACGATATCAACATTCCGCTGATTCAAGGCGAGGAGCGCGACCAGTTTTTGGAGAAGCGTTCCAAACTCAAAGCCTTGACCGATCTGCTGGAGCAGGAAATCAATACCGCATCGGACAAATCTGTCATCACGCGCGAATATATGCAAGGCGTCGTCAAGCGGTTCCATAAACCGACCAAAGCGAAGAAAGAACACGAAAAATCCTTTTTCGACGTAATAGATATTTACCTCGCCATACACAAGTTGTCCGAAAATAGATTGAAAAACTTTCGGGTGCTGGTACGCTGCTTACACCGTTTCGAGCTATACAAGCGGGCGGAGGAGAGCCGAGGATTCTCGCTTTCGTTCACAACCCTTACATCGCAGTTGTTAGGACAAATTGAGACATTCCTGTTCGATGAACAATCTGTATTTCTGAGCCATCCTGAGATATACGAACAATATCCCTATTCCGCGAAAGTCGCAGTCAAAACCCCGACACGAAAACGTCCTCCTGTATTGGACGCTGATGGCAACGAGATTCCGAAAGGTATGCCCAAACTGCGAGGGCTGAATACGGTTGCCGATATGCTGACCCGTTTTCGGGCGTTCATTCTGTGGGCTATCGACAACGGACATACGACGAACAATCCGTTCAAACATTTCACCATCGGCGAAATCGTTTACGGAACCCCGATCTACATTACCAATGAAGAGAGAACCAGACTGTTCGAGGCCGATTTTTCTAACAATAAAGAAGTCGAAATACAGCGGGATATTTTCATCTTTCACTGCTTCATCGGGTGTCGCGTCAGCGATTTGTTCAAAATGACCTATCGGAATATCATTGGCGACTCGATCGAATATATCCAAAGAAAGACAAAAGAAGATCGCCCGATAACCGTTCGTGTCCCGTTAAGCCAAACGGCTATTGCGCTGATCGACAAATACCGCGAGGAGGGGCGCGAAAGCCTTTTCCCGTTTTCGACAGAACAACATTACAACCGCAGGATCAAAGAGGCGTTTCGGCTTGCCGGATTGAACAGGATCATTACCGTACCGGACCAGCGGACACGGGAGGAGGTGCAAAAACCGATATACGAGGTGGCATCGTCGCACATGGCACGTCGCACGTTTATCGGCAACATCTATAAAAAAGTCAAAGACCCGAATATGGTCGGTGCATTAAGCGGTCATAAAGAGGGAAGCCGGGCTTTCGCCCGTTACCGAAATATCGACGACGATATGAAGCGCGAGATGATCGGATTTCTGGAATAGAGATGAATGCTCGATAATTTCTAAAAATCAAAATGTTAATGTATATTTGCAATTAAGACAATACGAATATGGCAAAGATTACGGTAAAAGACACGAACGTTACGATTATATCGGTCAAAGAGAACGACTATATCTGCCTGACGGATATAGCTCGATACAAGAGTGACGACCCGAATGCAGTGATCGGCAACTGGTTGCGCAACCGGAACACAATCGAGTATCTCGGAATTTGGGAGAGTCTGTACAATCCGAATTTCAAACCCCTCGAATTCGAGGGGTTTAGAAAGGAAGCCGGGCTGAATGCCTTTACCTTGTCGCCGCAAAAGTGGATTAACTCAACGAACGCAATCGGCATTGTTTCCAAATCGGGGCGTTATGGCGGAACCTATGCCCACAAGGATATTGCGTTCAAGTTTGCGAGCTGGATTTCCGTAGAGTTCGAGTTGTATATAGTCAAGGAATTCCAGCGGTTAAAGGAAGAGGAGCAGAAGCAGCTCGGCTGGAGTGCTAAACGCGAACTGTCCAAGATCAATTACCGCATCCATACCGACGCCATCAAGCAAAATCTTATTCCCGCCGAAGTGACCGCGAAGCAGGCGAGCATCATCTATGCCAATGAAGCCGACGTGCTGAACGTTGCCATGTTCGGCAGAACCGCGAAGATGTGGCGTGAACAGAATCCCGATCTGAAAGGCAATATCCGCGATTATGCCACCATCAACGAGTTGATTTGTTTGTCCAACATGGAGAATCTCAATGCCGTATTCATCGACCAAAAGATGCCGCAGAGTGAACGGCTTGTAAAACTCAATCGAATCGCCATTCAGCAAATGCAGGTGTTGGAAAGCAGTGAGGAGCGGAAACTACTGAAATAGCGAGATGGATTTCCGCAAGATTAACAGTTATGTGATTCTGCTGGCGATAGTCGTTGTCGTCGGGTTGCTCGTGTCTATGGTTGCGCGATTGGTAATCTTGGCGAAAGGCGCGGATACAGGCACAGCGAATCTCGTTTTCATAATCGTGATGGGTATCTGCATGATATTCTATCTGACCGTCATGGCGGCATTTTCCAGCGTGGCGGATTTTGTGGCCGACAAGATTTTCCCGAAGATTGCCGGAAAAAATCTGCCAACCGCCGAGTCGGGAATCATCGAACCTGCCGACAATATTTCAGAGAAAGACATCGAGCAGATCAAACAGGAAGCTGACAAACGATTCATCGAACGACAGAAAGAACAGATCGAATTGTTTCGACGTTATGCGCATAGAGAGGTAGGCCCCTACGTCACTTCCGATGAACTTGTGCGGCTCGATCGCTACATCGAGTATTATGCGTTGCAGGAATCCGGAGGGATGGAACTTCCACCTATCCGTCCGCAAAAGTTGAAAAATGCCGATCTATTCCATTTCGGATGGAACATGGCACACTATTTCGGACGACCGAAACAGGAGGTAGTGCCGTGGCTGAAATCCGCATTTGTTCCGCTTGCCGAGTTGGAAGATTCTTATATCAAAGGGAAACTCTACTCCCCGCAGACACGGCAATTCATCATTTCCAACATAACGGATATTCCCCAATATATGGCCGAGCACGACCGCTGACAACCGCCCCAAAAAGATATTTACGGGAGATTTCAAGGAGATAACGAGTGTTTTTGTTCTCCGAGGAATCTCTCTTTTCATTTGCCCCCGGTTCCGATTGGGAGGAACCGTCAAATCCATGTTGAACCAAAAGATTTCGATTATGAGTTTAAGGGATTTATTGGAGTCGGGGGCAAATGTCAGCGTGACGGTGACACTCGACGATTTGAGAACGATTCTCAACGAAGCGGCAAAAGGCACAAAACCTGCCGCACAAGAACAAACTACCGAAGAGTTTCTATCGCGCAAGGAAGTATTGGCTCTTCTAAAAATCGACTCTTCCACGCTTTGGTGCTGGGAGAAGACCGGGTACATCAAGTCCTATCCGTTCGGTGGGCGGAAGCGTTACAGGCGTGAGGATGTCGAAGCGATACGTACCGGAAAGAAAGGAGGCCGCAATGACCGATAACGATGAAAAGAAACAAATGCCTTATCTGCGCGTGGGCACGACCATCCTCAAGCGTGTGCTGATGCCGTTGAGTAACGGGCGGTGTATCGAAACATTGATTCCGTGGAACGTAGAGACGTTACGACAGGATTTCGGAAAGGATTATATCGCACAAGTGCCGAAGTACGACGGATTCTGTACCATTCCGAGCCACACCGACTACCGCCGGGAGATTCACGGCTTTCTGAACCGTTACGAACCGATTTCGACCGTGCCTGCCGAGGGTGAGTTCCCGCATATCCGGGATTTTCTTGGTCATATCTTCGGCGAGCAGATCGAACTAGGCTTGGATTATTTGCAACTGCTCTATCTACGCCCATTGCAACGTCTGCCGATCGTATTGCTGGTATCCAGCGAGCGGAACACAGGCAAGACGACCTTTCTCAATTTTCTGAAGCTGATCTTCGAGGGCAACGTGACGTTCAATACCAACGAGGATTTCCGTTCGCAGTTCAACGATGACTGGACGGGGAAACTGCTGGTCTGCGTGGACGAGGTACTATTGAACCGCCGGGAAGATTCCGAACGAATCAAGAACCTTTCGACCGCACGGAGCTACAAGGCCGAAGCAAAAGGGCGCGACCGCCGGGAGGTGGAGTTCTTCGGCAAGTTTGTTCTATGCTCCAATAACGAGCGCAATCCCGTTCTGATCGAAGCCGGAGAAATACGCTATTGGGTGCGACGTGTGCCGCCGTTGACGCATGATAATCAAGACCTGCTTGCCGATATGCGGCGCGAGTTGCCGGGATTCCTGTTCTTCCTGCTTCATCGTGAACTGTCCACCCGTGAGGAAAGCCGCATGTGGTTCGCTCCACGCTTACTGGCGACAGACGCCTTGCGCAGGATCATTCACTACAACCGAAGCAAGACTGAGGCGGAGATGTTATCGATTGTCCGCGACATTATGGACGCCGAGGCTATTGCGGAGTATCGCTTCGACGTGAGCGATATGGTGAATATGCTGGAGGTACGCGGTATCCGTTCGGATCATCCGACTGTGCGGAGGATTCTCTCAGAGAATTGGCGGCTGTCGCCCGCGCCGCCGACCTACTATCAACGTTTCACGATTGCCTATAACGGTGAGATAACAAGGCAGGAGAGCAAGACGGCAAGGGTTTATACGGTTGCACGCGAACTGCTCGATGAACTGTTGCGGTGCGATTCCATATCGTAGTTTGTAGAAATGTTAGAATTTGGGAGTAAAGCTATTTATTACTAATCCATTACGTTTCTTACAAAAACTCTTACAACGTCTAACAACCTCTTACGCTCAACAACCGCAATCGAGTGTAAGAACGGCGTAGGACGGATAACTTTCTCTTTCATCGAATATTACGGTGATTTCTCAACAAACCTACAAAAAGATGACCGATATACAACAGATAAAACAGATTTCGATTCGGGATTATCTCACGCAACGAGGAATTAACCCGAAGCGACAGAATACGCGCTATGGACTTTATCATTCACCGCTTCGTGAGGAACATTCGCCGAGCTTCAAGGTAGATTACATACAGAATTTATGGTACGATTTCGGGTTGGGTGTGGGCGGTTCGATTATCGACCTCGTGATGCGCATGGAGCGGTGTGATGCAGGGGAGGCCATGCGGCAGCTGGAGCAGATGATTTCCGGCACGTCCACTTTTTCTTTTCACGGGAACAACAATCCCATACCGCCGTACCGCGAATCGGCCATCACAATAGAGCAAGTCCGTCCGCTGAAAAATCCTGCCTTGCTCGCTTACCTAACGGAGCGAGGCATCGACCTTGCCGCAGCTCGTGCACATTGTTCGGAGGTGCATTATCGCGTGGCGGACAAATCCTATTTCGCCGTCGGATTCCGCAACGACGCCGGAGGTTGGGAGCTGCGCAACCGCTATTTCAAGGGCTGCACGTCGAAAGCTCCGACGACCCGACGCGGCGATTATCCGACCTGCCTCGTATTCGAGGGATTTATGGACTTCCTCTCGTATCTGACGCTCAAGCGCGACCCGAACCCGCCGCACGACGTGGTGGTGCTAAACTCAGTAACGAACCTCGCCAAAGCCGTTCCGTTCATCGCGTCGCACGAACAGGTCTATGCCTACCTCGACAATGACGAGGCGGGACACAAAGCGACGGCGGTGTTGAAAGCCGCCTGTCGCAACCTCTCCGACCAGTCCGTTCACTACCGGCTGCACAACGATCTGAACGACTACCTGCGCAGTCGTTGTCCCGTGAAAGAGCACAGGCAATCACGCGGCCGCAAGCTGTAACGTTGCAGACATCGAACGAATAAAAAAGTAGGCACAAGCACAGGGAGTGGCTGCAGCAGTCACAAGGCTTACCTTGTTATAGCCCACTATAACTACCGGCTGCGCTTCGGTAGTTGTGGGCTCTCCCGAGGGGCTGGGCTTCGCCCCGTCCCACGAAGGCTCCGCCCTCGACCCGGCAAGAATTTTCAGTCCTATGCAACCCGACCAAAGAGTGACCCTCTCTTTGGAAACTCCGCCCGGGGCATTGCCCCAAGGCCCCCAACCCACTTATAACAATCAAAAATTATGGCAAAGACATCGGACAACATACGCCCGTGCAACATCGGGCAGAGCGAGGCGCATAACAGGCGGACACCCCAATACCTCGCCCACATCAACAAGGATAATATTTACCTGCGTACTGACCTTATGGACGGAAACGAATCGTGGGTGTCGCCTCGCATCGAGGGTATTCCGCTCAGGGAGTATTACAAGTACCTCGGCGAAATGGTCAAGGCGAAGACTGGACGGGCAATGCAGACCAAAGACCGCACACGCCTGAACAAGAAGACAGGAAAGACGACCACCGTGCGCGGAAGTACGCCTATCAAGGAGGGTGTTGTCGTATGCAAAGCAGATACGACAATGGAACAGCTGCAACGATACGGAGAGTTATGCCGTAAGCGTTGGGGCATTACCCCGCTGCAAATCTTCATCCACCGTGACGAAGGGCACTACGGGATACCCAATGACAAAACCACATGGAAGCCGAACTATCACGCCCATATCGTATGGGACTGGATGAACCACGATACGGGGAAATCCTGCAAGCTCACACCGCAGGACATGAGTGAAATGCAGACCATGCTCGCCGAAACGCTCGGTATGGAGCGCGGCACATCGAAAGAGCAGACAGGGCGCGAGCATCTGGAGCGAACGGATTACATCATCGCCAAGCAGAAGCACGAGGCTGAGAAAGCCCGTGCTGCCAAGGAACGAACCGAAGCGGAATTGAAAGCGGTAAAGAGCGAACTGAAAACCGAGAAACTGAAAAACTCCGCCGCCGAGGTCGGCACGACCATTCTCAACGGTATCGGCTCGATGATCGGAACGTCGAAAGTCAAACGGCAGGAGCAGGAGATCGGCCGACTGCAACACGAGGTAGCTGCTCGGGACGAAAGCATCGAAGCCTTGCAAAAGAAGATTACGACCATGCAGAGCGATCATAGTCGAGAACTGACAGCGATGCAGGCACGACACATAACGGAAACGGCGAACATAAAAAAACAGTATGAAAAAGATTTGTCTTTTCTTCAATCGGTCGTTCGCAAGGCGCTGACATGGTTTCCCCGTTTCCGCGAGATGCTGCGTATGGATGAACTTTGCCGCAAGGTCGGGTTCAACGACGAACAGACGGAAACGCTTATCGGAGGCAAACCGCTCAAATACAGCGGGACGCTCTATTCCGAAGCGCACCGAAAGCGGTTCAAGGCCGAGAATGCAATCGTACGAATTCTACCTGACGAAAACAATAGCCGCACATTCACGCTTAGAATCGACGGGATACCTATCGTCAGGTGGTTCAGAGAACAAGCAGAGCGATTACAGCACTATGTTCAGCCGGAACGGAATGGAAGTGGGTTGAAAATGTAGATTGCTGAAATAAAACTTGTAAAGGTATAGCGTATTATCGTAGTTTTTAATTATTTTTGTAGTGGGATTGGGGAAACTCGTTCCAGACATATTGAATAAGAAGCGTTATGCTCATCAAGTATTTGGAAACGTAGGAAATTTTCAAATTGCAT
>OGRL01001841.1_pt1 | contig 15151 bp, 13 predicted proteins | sample 1553481 | NCBI WGS metagenome assembly OGRL01 (sample SAMEA2580036, study PRJEB22360) | human gut metagenome
AACATTCGTAACCCCGTATAAAACCTAGAAAAAATCAACCAAGGTGTAGTGATTTCCCACCCCCTAATTTCGGGAGGTTATTTTCTCTCTGCGGAAAAAATCACTTTGACGATCCGGTTTCCTTTTTTTACCGCCTCAAATGACACGGTTATGTCCGACGAAAGAGACACATCCGCAACCGCAGGATCAAGAACATTCCTGAGGAACTCTTTGAAGGTCGGATAAGCGTTCCCAACACACAATACCTGACGCAGCTTTTCAATCGAAACCTCCCACTTCCCGAGATTAAGGTTGTTGAAGCAATGATGAAAAAGCCGGATGGAATACATGTTTTTCAGTCGAACAACATTCATCAGCTTGTATTTCAGGTATCCGAGTTTTTCTACGTCGAAGAAATACTCCATCGCACTTTCAGATGCCCTCATAACAATCTTATATCCATCCTTATCCTCTCTTAGATCAGAGCGATCAAACAGGGTGATGAGTCTGCGTACCAGAGTCGGATCAATCTCTTTTTCTGCAGGGCTGATAGAAACCTCCACGGGACGCATCATATTTTTCGTATAACGAAGCATCGCGTCCTTTTTGATATGATCTTTAAGACCGATCGCCCGCTCGAAGTCTTTTTTCCGGAAAACCACCTCACGGGTGCTTTGATCTCTGGCGTTGATACGCGACAGATAGGTTAAGAGAAGTTTGTTTTCAACTATTCCAAATTCTTCCCCCGATATCCCCATAAGGCGTTTATCTAATTCAACCCACTATTCGGGAATAGACACCGCTTTGCTCATAAATCCTCCCTAAAATTTTGCAAATTTCAATCTTTTGAATCATAAAATTATTATAATATATAGATAGTCTTATGTCAAACAACATAGAGACAAAAACCGCTTATTTTCAAAGATTTTTAACTTTTTTTGCAAATCGCTTGCGAAAGAGCCTTTTATAATATAAAATGAAAAACGTAAATAGGCAAAATACGCCCGGAGTGCGGGCGGAAAAGAGTATTAAAGGAGGGGAATACACTATTGAAGACGGATTATGAGTTAGCCAAAAAGGCGAAACAGATTCTTGAGGGCTTGGTTGTCGCCTGCGAAATGTATAAGGTTTCGGAGACAGAAAACAACTTCGTGTTCAAGGTAAATCATAATAATGACGCGATTATTACAATCTTACAGTCTGAAGTTCCGCCGTTCCCGGCGAAGATGGGACCAAAATCAATGGTCGGACAAAAAGTAAAATTCACGATCGTTGACATCAACGAAGAGGGAGTTTTCGGAAGCATGAAGGAGGCGAGAGAAATCTTGCAGCAGCCAATCCTTGACCGCTTGTATGCGGGGGAGGTTATGACAGGAGTTATCTCCTATATAACGCCTTGGGGCGCATATGTTACGATTGACGGAATCGTAAGCGGAATGTTGAAGAATTACGACTTTTCGGACGATGGTACAGAGGTATGGAAGATACATCCGAGATTTTCTAAAATCAAGGTAAAATACAAGAGGACAAACAAAAAGGGGACTATTCTTCTTCTTCCGGAGAAAAGAAGAACCGGAATGCCAAAGTATGACATCACGCAAATTAAAGCCGGAGATACGTTTTGGGGCAAGATAACCGACGTAAATCTTCCGAACGCGAAGGTAAGAGTATTGATAGACAACGCTACCTACGTCGAGTGCAAATATCCTACAAATGCTTACAACAACAGCATTAAAAACGGATACAATGTTGCAATCGTGGTAACGAAGGTAATAGAGGACAGAGGGAAATACAGACTCATTGGAAAAATCGTATCAAAGAATACCTCTGGAGCATTATACGGCAGGAAGGAGTGAGGATAATGGTAGTTAAAGGCAGGATACAACAGCAGAAAGATAACCAGTATATTAAAATGAATTCGACTATCGGGGAAAGAAACAAAAAGGCGTATTACTATGCATCTTTCAATAGCGACAACTTCGCAAGAGCGCCAAAAACTCCTATTATGGAGTTAAAACAGGAAGGTTCGTTTGATGAAGCGGATATTGATTTAATCGACTTTGTATATACGGTGCGCTTTTGTACGGAAGAACAGCTTATAAGATACGGAAGATACAAAGGATATGAGGATATCGAAAACCGGATTGCGCTGCTTGTGGGAGCAGGGGTCTTGAACAGCTTTTTCGAGACGATGCTTAATCCCAAAGATGGGATCATCAGAAAACCGGACGATGCAAAGAGATATATCTGTCTGAAGGTTGCCGGAGAATATCTGCTGCGGGAATTTTCCCCTCGAAAGATAATCGAGTGGGAACCGGGCGATAACATTACACATATTAAAAACATTGAAAATCAAGAGATTTTTAATGAATTTTACCTTGATGTCTTAACATCCAATAAGGTCAAAATCACAAATCTCTGGCTTCACCCAGAATACTCCATGCGGGAGAAGAAACTGCCTGCGCTGGGACACATCGGAATGACGAGAACGACAGAACAGGATAAGGAATACATGGTCTTTGATGCGATCCGGATAGAAGATAATCCGGACGATGTGCAGGAAAAAATCCTTCGGTGGGAAGATTATTTTATAAACACTAAGTCCTATCTTCGGATATTTGGGGCCTCAAAGAGACTACCTACCCTTGTGTTTATCACGGATAATGACCAAGCGGCGGTAAGGCTTGCAGGGATGATTTCCCGGACAGGGCTTGTTTCGAGTCTTATCACAACATTCAACCGGATTCAGTATTACCAGTTATCCGATATGGGTAAATTCCTTAAATACAAAGAAGAAGATCAACAGCTACACGAGATCGCGTTCAACTTATTTCAGTAAACCCTCCATGTTTTCCCCGGAGTTTTATGCTCCGGGGTTTTTATTATCCCTTATATATAAGATATTTTGAAAATTATTTGTGCGCCAAGTACGCTTTTTCATGCTTTTTTCTTTGCTTTCCGTCTTACTATCCTTGTAACCAAAATTGTGATAGAGGGGAAATTGTCCCCTCGCGTACCCGCATACGACGGGAGAAAAGGAGGAAAATATGGCGCACGAAAGTAGCACTCAGAAGATTACTAATTTCCGCAAGGCAGAGCGCCTTGCGGAAATTAAAAACAAATTCAAAACCGGGGTAAACCCGGACATTTCCGAGGAGGAAATGGTAGAGGCGTATGAAAACGCCTCAAACATCAAACCCGTAGGGGTTACCTTTCGCACATCGACTTGCTCGGTGACGGTTGGTAAACTCTCGGGGGTTTCCTCCGGGGATTTGTCTCCGGAGGATCGGGAGTTTTTAAGACGGTCGAGTAATTCGACGCGTCTGGAAATGTTCCCGGAGGCGAAGAGAAAGCTCGATGCGCTTATGACAAAAATTCATAAGCGACACCGAGACTTTTCAATCGGAGGTTCTGATCTCATGGAGTTTGGAACCTTCGAGGGGGAGTTTCTTCCGTTTATCAAAGCCCAGCAGGAGGAGCTGGAGAAGATAAAGGAAGAAATCTCCGAGAACTTTGACCTCCGGTTGCCGGAGTTCGAGAAAGAGGTTCTTGGTATCACAAGGAAGCTCTTTCCGGCTTCGGAACCGGAAGTCTCCCGACAGCTTGATTTTATCAGACGCCGGGGACGTTCTGGATACCTCGCCTGCATCGAAATTTGCCTCCGGACAAAGTTTGGTGAAGCAGGTACAGAAATCTCCAGGGAAGACCTCCGGGACTTCCTTCGGGGCTGCAAGGAGGCGGAGACGGCGCGCAAGGCGCAGGATATCGTCTGCTCCATCGTGGACGATATCTGGAACGCGCTTTTGTCCTACCTTGTAAATATCTCTTCGGAGAAATACAAGGACACGGACAGCCTCGAAGGGTTTGGAAAGATCCGGTCGAAATTAAAAGACCGGGCTCTCCGGATCCGGAGAGAAGTCGCTCCCCTCGGAGCGATCGGAGCAGAAGATCTCGTATCGCTTACGAGCGTCTTAGAAACCCTTAGTCTGAACATCGACAAGTACGATGCAATCGACGAGGGCTTCGCTGGAATGGTGCAGGTGTACGTGACCTCTCGAAAGAACTACGGCTACGAGCCGAGTTTTGGAGAGCTTACGGAAACCCGTGCCAAGGTTCCGGAATGGCTCAAAATGGAGGATATCATCGCCACTGGCGAAGATATCCTCCGAAATTCCTCTGAAGAACCGGGGGAGTAATAAAAACAGGCGGTGTGTACCATTAACACCGCCTGTTTTTATTGCTAAGTCACTGAAAAAGTGTCTGGATATATGCTTCCTGTTTTTTGATAAGGAACTCTGCATCTCCGAAGTGATATAGTGTTTTGTCACCGAACTGGAACAACGCCGAAGGGAACGTGTAATCATTCAACCTCTTTACCGTCGAGAAGTATATCCCAGAGGAATTGAGTGTCTGCTGTTGCAGGCGATAGGCTTCCGCTTCGGATTTTGCAACAACCAGATACCGAAGATTTTCATTATATAAAGCAGAGTATTTTGGGTAAAACACGATATTCTTATAATCAAGCATACTTTCATCGGTATAGTCGATTACTGCAAAAGAAAGCGCATCGTGAGTTATCACGTAATCAAATTCCGGAAGATCATCTGATAAGCGCCCCCTTTCTTTGACAGAGAACCCCTTTTTTCTAAATATCTTTGGGAGAGGAGATTCTTCGGAGGAAAATATCTTCAGTAAATCCTCCGGAGTTCCGACAAATAGGTTAAATTCATCCGATATTTCCCCGCGTAAATTTCGGTCTATATATTCACGGAGCGCATATTTCCTTCCGGATTTATCCGATATGTTCCCAAGAATAAACAATACCTTAATAGGAAGTTTGTTTTCATAGTATTCCGAAGAAGATAAAAAAGCATGATAGCTTTCCCACTTTTGAAGCAGCCTTGCCTCTCTCTCTGTATTCATATCCATTTCCAAAAAATAAAGACAATGAGAAGTTTTAATAATTCCATCCGGTCGGATTTGGGAAAATATCTTGGATATGTATTTTTCGTCGTAGTAGTCAAAAACAATATCCGGATAGCAATTCATAAAATCCATTACAAACTGATTAAGGGCAAGCTGGTGGGCGACGATCTGCGGTTTTAATGCAACCTTGCCTGCTGATAATATAGAGTCGGCATAAATAATGCCGTGTTTATTGCAGTCAAGCGGCACGACTCCCTTTTCGCGAAGATAATCAATTCCCTTTTTGCAAAGTATGTAGTAAGCGGTGTCCCGGTGATAACCGGACTTGGAAATCAGCTTGGCCGACACCATTTTAGACAACTGATTAGTACAGCTTCTCTCGGAGCATCCATTAAAACACAGCGCATAAATCTGATTAAAATTAAGACACCGTAGATTATATAACGCGGATAATATTTGGTGTTCTTTTGTTATAATCATAAAAAAGTTCTCCTTCTTAAATAACTAATTGTAATTATATCAACTCAGAATACGAATTACAAGAAAATAAGCGAAAAAATCAGACAAAACAGAATACGCTAGGCATTAAAAAGATTGACATTCTCAGACGGAATTTATAAAATCTAAAGAGATTATAATTTAATTAAGAAAGGATACGGAGAAAAGTGCAAACGGGAATGAAGAAAAAAGAAGTGTCTAAAATTCTTGTGGATTATATTAAGGGTTTGCGAGACGAGAACGAGTCGGACGAACTCCTTGCAAAAATAGCCGGGTGCGTTAACAGCCAGATGTCTAACGTGCTTGCATATAAAAGGATGCCGAGATATGCCGAAGTAATGAACCTTATGACATACTATTGCGCTCCGATACAAGACCTCTTAGATATTGCACAAAAAGATCCGGTTGTCAAGTTTGATTATTGGAACGAGCTATATCCTGAAGAAGACATAAGAGAAAATTTTCGGTTTTATATCCGTGAGGTGCTGCAAGAAAGTGGTATGACTCTACTGGACTTAAGCAAAAAATCCGGAGTAACAGCCCCTTACATTAGTAGCGTTTTATCCGGACGATATGAAGTAACCTATTACTTGATTCAGACGTTTTCCAAGACATTAGGGATGACAGAGGACGAATTTTTGGATGGATACCGAGGAAGAAAGGGAATCGCTCAAAAACGAAAACTCTTAGCAAGAAGAATTGCGGAAACGAGAGAAGATCTTGGTTATACGGTATCACAGGCGGCTGAATTGCTGGGGATTACAGAAACTAGATACCTAAAGATTGAGGAATCGTCAGATGTAATAATGGGAAAAAGTTTGCTCAGACTGTGTAAATTGTTCAGAATAGACGCAAAAGAGATCGGGAAAATGGCTCTTGACGCACACTTGGTCGTTGATGGGGATGTCATCGAAGACATTATTAAAAACGATAAATTCGTTCCTCAGTACATGGAGGGAAAGTTTTTTGCGCCAAAAGAGATAATCAAAGAAGTATTAGCGTATGAAAAGGTGTCAATCAAACAGGATGTGTGTTTGACGCGAAATCTTTTGACGTGCATCATACTGTTTTTGCATAATGACAAGGAGCAGTATCGCGGGGAGATTATGCAGTACCTAAAAAACCTTACAAAAGATCGCCCATATAAAAAACTTATGATGTTTAAGGCGAAAGAGGACATGAAAACCATGTCGGACGTTTTTTCTGTATATAAAAAAGAGCTTGGATATTCATTTCTGGAAATAAGTAAAATTTCAGGAATTTCTAAGGGATATATTTCAAACCGCAATCAGTCCGATGATTTTGACGTTGCTTTTATGAATAAGGTTTTCCCGGTGCTTAATATCCCTCTTTCATGTGGAATAGAAATGTATTTGGAGAAAATATCCCAGAATAGTAAGAAGAAGAAAAGAGAGGTATTAAACGGGCGAAGAGTGCTTTTGAAAATGAAAGAAAAGAGATATGTTTGTTATGACAACAGGCTTATTCCAACAAAAACCATAGAAATTATGGTAAATAATATTTTTGACGGAGAACTTTCTACGATTGACAAATATAATCTAAATCAGATAGAACTAAAAAAGACAAAAAACAAATAGCGGTTAGATACGAGCAACAGTCTCTTTTAATAAAAGAGGCTGTTTTTTTTATCCCCCTTTGAGTTGGCAAAAATCACAAAAACTCTCATTTCCGAAAAAACTTTCTATATTCGTTGACATAAGCTAAAAAAGATATTAAAATAAAAACATGAAAAAACAAACAAAAAGAATACGCAGATGAAAATATTTTTGGAGGGTTTTTAATGTTAATCGAGGAATTGAATCTTCCCGAAAAGAAGGAAAAACAATTAAAAAACAAGGGACTGAAAACAACCGACGACATTAAGTATATGCTGCCGAGAAGATATTATGATTTTAGAAGGTCGTTTAATCCGCAAACGGTTTTGAGCGGAGAAAAATGCATTATGGTTTGCACAGTGACCGAAATTAGAAACAAACCTATGTATGTCGAGGTTGTAGCGAGAGAAAAAACCACAATGGAGCGGGTTTCGATCAAGTGGTTCAGACAGCCGTATAAATATGATGAAGTAAGAAATCTTTACGATATGGACATTGCCGTAGGGGGAACCTTCAAAAAGGATGAATGGGGAAATCAATATGTAAACCCTGAGATTTTCGCTACCGACGTAGAAAACGCCATGCGGATTTACCCGATTTACCCTAAGATTGCCGGAATGAGCGCGGCATACTACCAAGAGATTTTAGATCGTGTAATGAATGAAACCTATACAGAAGATATTTTATCAGAAGATTTTAGAACGCACTTTGATTTAATCTCCGAGGATGAAATGCTGCACAGATACCATTATCCGACCGGGGTAGCAGATATCAAGGCAGCGAACAAAAAAGTGGCATACACGCGTTTATACCAAATTGCAAAAAAGATGGTAACAGACGCAGAAAGCGTGGAAAAAAATTCTTCCTTTATCCCGAAGATATTAAAAACCACGAATGAGCTTATTACAGCGCTTCCTTATTCGCTTACCGAAGATCAGAGAAAAATCATTTTAGAGATTGTGAAAAAAGCACAGGGCGGACATCGGGTGAACGCTCTTATTCAGGGTGATGTCGGCTCCGGAAAAACAGTATGTGCGTTTTTGCTTATGTTTTCTATGGCGGATAATGGTTATCAGTCGGCTTTGATGGCACCGACCGGGGTTTTAGCGAAACAGCATTATGCGGAACTTTCCTCTTATGCGGAAAAGTTTGGATATAAAACAGCGTACCTTGGGGGCGATCTGAAAGCAAAGGAAAAAAGAGAGGTTTTAAAGGGAATTAAAAACGGCGAATACATCTTTGTTGTTGGTACTCATGCAGTTATCTCTGACGATGTGGAGTTTAATAACCTTGGGCTTACAATCGTTGACGAAGAGCATAAGTTTGGAGTTATCCAGAGGGATAATCTTAGAGCCAAGGCGAAAGAAGGAGTCCACAGTATATCAATGTCGGCGACACCGATCCCGAGAAGCCTTGCTTTAACTCTGTATGGCGACGCAATGGATATTTACACTATTTCCACGATGCCTGCGGGAAGACTACCCGTTAAAACCGGAGTGGTAAACAACGACAACGCAATTTTCCGTCTGATTCAAGCGGAAGCAGAAAACGGACATCAGGCGTATATTGTGTGTCCTATGATAGATGCCGGCGATGATTCGGAAGAAGAAAAGCCTGTTTCTGTGGAAGAGGTTTATAAAAAAACAGAGGCGTATTTTTCTACATATAACCCGAACATCAAAGCTGCGGTTATCACAGGAAAAATGAAGGATGCTGAAAAGTCAGAGATCATAAATGCGTTTTCAAGAAACGAAATCCAAATACTGATTGCAACTACGATTATTGAGGTTGGCGTAAACGTTCCTAACGCAACGGTGATCGCGATTATGAACGCGGAGCGGTTCGGACTAGCCGGGTTACATCAGCTTCGAGGACGTGTCGGCAGAGGAAACCTGCAAAGCTACTGTGTTCTTAAATCAGTAGAAAAAGAAAACGAACGTCTTTCTGTTATGTGTAAAACCACAAACGGGTTTGAAATTGCAGAAGAAGACTTAAAAATCAGAGGAACAGGAGATTTTCTGGGAACACGGCAGAGCGGAGACAATGAGAATGTCCGGCTTATGCTTAAATATCCGCAGATTTACCAAGAAATCAAAGAATATATCAAGGAGAAGGAGTTGAATGGATGTGAAAAGCTTAAATTGTAACAATGAAAGCGGAAATGTCATAACAGAGGCAACCGCAAGGGTTCAGTTTTACAATAAAACTGACACTATCGCAAATATCTATGCGCAATCGAGAGTTTTGGATGAACAGGGGCGACTTTGCGGATTCGTGATTGACGGAACCCCTGCACCAAGAGAACGCGCAAAGGAATTTTATAATGCTCTTTGGTGGGAGTTTTTCCGGGAAAACCCGGACGTGCTTTCGGAAATCCTTAGATACGAAGAATACGAAGATGGCGCTCCGGAGGGAGCAGCTAATTCTCCGGCGAGGGTGTTCCGACTCGTAAAAGCCTATGGAAACAATGGACTCGGTTCAAACTGCAAAGATTTCTTAGTGTGGTTAAAAAACGAGAGGGACAGAAACACAAATCCCTTCGCAACAGCGAAACGGAATGCAGAGCAGTCGGTAAGAGAGCTTTTTGACAGTTTCGACAAAGAAGAGATTATGAAGCGTATTGAGGATATATTCGGAGAACCAACAAGGCGGATAGCCAGCTTAGTTTACGAAAAGAAAACAGGAGCCATCACGGATTTCTTGTATTCTCAAATGCTTAAAAAAATAAAAGAAGAAATGGAGGAAGAACAGGAATGACGGAAAGGGAACAGGAGATATATGATTTTCTCGTAACGTATACCGTCGAGAATGGATTTCCGCCGAGCATTAAAGATATTATGAGGCATTCCGGACATAAATCTACAAGCACGGTGGCGGGATACCTAGAGTCTCTTGAGGAAAAAGGCAAGATTAAGCGGATGGGGAAGTCACCAAGAGCAATATGGATTGAAGATATTACGATAAAGAGGGGGCGTGAATTTGGCAATTCTTAATTATACAACAACTATTGATGCCTACAAGACCGTATCGGAAATTGAGCGGATCTTAGTTATGCATGGTGCGAAGTCTATTATGAAACAATACGAAGGAGAAGAGATTACAAGCTTATCATTTTTAATAAATATGGAAGGGAGAGATATTCCGATAAAACTTCCAGTTCGCATAGATGAAGTGAATTTGGTATTAACAGAACAAAAGAAAGCTCACCCCAAAGCAGGAATTAAAGCAACGCGCGATCAGGCAAATCGTGTTGCATGGAGAATTATGAAAGACTGGGTAGAAGTACAGATGGCGCTCTTGGATATGAAGATGGTGCGATTTGAGGAGATATTTTTATCGTATATAGAAACCACGAACGGAGAAACGGTTTACGATAAATTACAAAAACAACATTTCCTATTAAATAGCTAGGAGAAAGGAGAATTGATGGATACAAGTTTGAAACTATTTTCAGAGGCGTTTGATGTTACGCCGGAAGAAATGTATATTTTAATGCTCTCTGATAAGGAGTTTTTCAAAGAGCCATTAAAAATCAAAATGAATTATGGGGAAATCCGGTTAAACCGAGAGTTGATGGATAAACTAGAGAACCTTTACTACGAGAAAAAGGATTCCGTAGAGGTTCCAATCTTGGAAGTAGCACAGGTATTAAGAACCACCGAAAAGGAACTCAACAGTATTATGGGGAAGTATCCCGATGATTTTAAGCGAATGACAAGGGTGGTTAAAGCCGATGGGGTAAGATACATCAAATACAAGTGCATTACGAAACTGTTCATCCGGTTATCAAACGCCAGAAAAAGAACAATAAAGACGGATATCCCGGAAGAAAAACCGAAGTTTATGCCGGAACCAAAACCTGTTTTAACCAAGGAAGAAAAAACTGTCGAAAATAACAACAACACTCAGCAGGAAATCCCCAAAACTCCGAAAAAGGAAGAACCTACAGAAAAGAAAAAAACAAAGAAAAAGAAATTCGGGATTACAAAGGCTGCATTAAAAGATATTGGGCGAGTTAAAACAGATAATATCCGGGACCTTCGGGCATTTTTACTGGACGTTGGAGAGTTCAAACCAGAAGAGATCGCGCTTATGCCGGATTCGGAAGTATTAAATGAGATGGATGGATACGTTGTTTTATCGTCCGGGGCGCAGACGATCATTATCCGTCGGGCGAAATTCGAGGAGATCGCGTCAGACATCTATATGGTATAAGGAAGGAGAACAAATTGGATATTATAATTACGATAACTATTATTTTGCTGGGAGTTCAAAGCCTTTTTTTGTGATCGAGAAAGTTATTCCTGACACAATAGCAGCTATTTATATCGAAGAAGGGGATCAGATCTTGAGAAAAGAGGTAAAAGCCTCTCCGAAGATTCAGGTAGACAGAGACTATTTCAGGAAACTATCCTGGGTTCTCGAATACATATGGGAAAAAGCAAACGATATACCGGATCGCATTATACATTATGCGGAAGAGCTGGAAGAAAAGAAGATGGAACTATATCTCAAGCACAACGAGGAAATGATGCAGTTTTACCAAGAGTTGTGCGACTGGGGAAAAAAGACAAAAAGCATCGGAAAGGATCAAAACCAAGAGGATTTGCAAAAACAGTTGGAGTCATATTTGTTCTCCGCATACGAAATTTCGGACACAATCTGCGACGAACTCTCGTCTCTTGAGGTTTACTATTTAGAAAAGGAAACTCAATATCAAAACGGAGTAAAAGAACGCAGGAATTAAATGAGTATATGGGATATACGCCGGGACAGCGTAGAGCGCTCAATGGCAGGAAGGAGAAAATAGAGTGAAACGAGAGAAAATAGAAACAAAACCACCAAAGGAAAACTGCAAGTTTTTTAACGAACATATGAAAAACTGCGAGGCTCTTAATAGCCTTTATTGCAAAATCGAGGAATGTGCATTTTTCAAGGCAAAGCAGGAAGAAAATTGATAGCCCATTGATAAAAATACCGCGTTTGCGGTATTTTTTTTATTCCAAAAACGTCTTACTACTTTTGTAACCATTTTTATAGCGGGTAAATGATCCCGCAGCCTCGGGAAAATTCCGGGGAAAAATTAAATTTAAGGAGGACAAGAAAATGGAGAAAAAACTTAATATTAGAGGAACACAGGCGGTGTCCCGTTGCAACAAGAAAAGAACTATGTCAGAGGTGAAAATTTCTGATATCACGCTTGAAAGTTTCAAGCGTACTAAAATCACCAGAGGAGCAATTTCCCTCTGGAAGAACGAGGGCGCGACGATGGAGGATGTCAATAGCTTCATCGACAAGAGCTTCGATGCCCTCTCGTTCCCTCACGAGAAGGTAAAAGACCTCCAGAAAGCGGAGGTAAGCGTCTTGGTACATAAGTACCTCGACGCGGATGGACGCAGGAGTTCATTAAACTCCAAAATCCGGAGATTTACTTTCCGGTTCGGAGGAGAGACGGTTTACTATAAGCCGGACTTCCTGTTCGAATACACGGAGGAGGTCGGCAGAAAGACCGTTCCGGTTGTCGAAGTCGTATCTATGACGACCGGGAAACAGAAATTCCTGACCTCGAAGCGATATGGAGCAGGGAAGGAAACAACATCTCTGCATCATAACCTTGACGGGTTAGGGATGATTCTCTTCGGGAAGACCGTCCTCGGAGGAAGAGAAGGCATCGTAAGATGTGTTTTCGATGCATTAAAAACAACCGAGGACAAAGCCGGAGATTATTCCCGGGAATGGTCGGTTGCAAAGACCGATGATTCCGGAACAAAATCCGGGGACAACCGGGTGTGGACCGAGGTTCGGTTTTCTTCCCGGGGACAGGTAATATCCGGCAGATATTACGAGATCGGCGATTCCCGACGGAGCAACAATACCCGTTGGGACAACCGGGAATTGTTTAAGGGGTATAAAGAAACCCTTGAACATTACGTCGGCGGGAAGCCTTCTTGCACATCGAAAGAGGAGTGCCGGAAGAATTGCGAATTTTTTGAAATTTGCAATTACAACCATATTCCTGCCACAGAGCAGGATAAGGTTGTAGAAGACCGGAAAGCTGTGGAACCGACACTTAACCCTCAGCAGCAGGAGGTCGCAAATTTCAGAGAAGGGATTGCATGCGTCGATGCCGGGCCGGGCTCTGGAAAAACACAGGTAATGGCGTTCCGCATTGCCAAGATGCTTTTGGAAGGGGCAAACCCTTCTGATTTCTTGGTAATTTCATTCTCCAAAGCGGCGGTCAAGACAATAACAGACCGTGTTTCCTATTTCGTAAACGATGTTTACGGAATGGGAGTTGATGTTGCAAAGATCAAGACCGCGACATTCAACAGCCTTGGTGATGCGCTTCTCACCAAGTATTTTAAGGAGCTTGGTTATACAGAGGCGCCGGAACTTGCCGATGGGGTTGAGATATTCAATCTCGTGATGAAGGCGGTAGATTTTGAGAATCAGGTCGAAGGATTTGATTACAAGAACTACAAGATGCCGTCCATCGGCAAGAACTTCGCCGGAGGAGTGGTTGCGGAAATGACGAAAGCGATTTCGGAAATCCGCAGTAACGGAATGTCGAAGGAGGAATTTTTAGACAAGACGGAATACACCCCGGAGCAGGCGGAAGAAATCTGGAGAACCAACGAACGGTTTTCCGCCCTTATGGTTGAAAACAACCTTAAGGATTATTCTGACCAACAGTACCAGGTGGTACGCCTGCTGTCGGAAATTAACCCGGAAGCGGTAACGGAAACATACCGCTTTAAGCACGTAATTGTTGATGAGTTTCAGGACAGCAACGATTTTCAGATGTTGTTTATCTCGGAACTTATCAACACCTCGAAGTTTGAGAGCTTGATGGTCGTCGGTGACGATGCGCAGGCGATCTACCTTTTCCGTGGTACAAGCCCGGAAAATATTATTAACTTTGAGGAAAAACTGGGCGCGGGGCTGCCTGTGGAGGAGTATCTCCTTACGGAGAATTACCGTTCCGCAGCGGAGATCGTAGACCTTTCAAATGAGGTGCTTGAACACAACAGCACTAAGATTAAGAAGGTTTTGACCTCAGACCGGGGAAAGAGCGGACAGCTTCCGACCTTCAAGAGTTTTGAAAAGTCGAAGGATGAGGTAAATTACATCTGCGATGGAATCGAAAATCTCTTGAAGGGAGGATGCGATCCGCGGGATGTTGCGGTGATCGCCGCGACAAGAAGCTCGCTGAAGGCGGTTTCTAAGGAACTTTCTGCGAGAACGCTCGTCTCTCAGTTCGATATGGGAGAAAGACTTCTTGATAATTCAAGAGTCCGGGCGTTCATCGGGTTCTGCTCGTTCGCAACCTCTCCGGATGCGACAAAGGGGCTTCTTGAGTACATGAACGAAATGTACAACGGAAGAATCTTTGATCTTTTCACTCCGGAGAAGGTAAACAGCCTCTTGGAAAAGGCAAAAGAGGATTTCCTTAATTCCTACGTCCTTCTTAACATGGAGGACAAAAAGGATTACATCCTTAGATGTCTTAACGCCTTAGAGGATGGAACGGATGCGGTGTTTACATCATTCCGGGAAAAAATCGAGGCAAAAAAGAGGTTGGACGCCTTTTCCTTATTATCTTATGTTCGGGATTTTTACGAGCTGGATATGGGAGATACGGCGGAAAAGGGCGGAAGCCTGAGTGCTGTTAACTTGGTAACAGCACACTCCTCCAAAGGGAAAGAGTGGAAGCACGTCTTCGTAACTCTTTCCGACTTCGATAAGGTTCCGACGAGGAATCTTGAAGAAAAGGAGGAAAAGAGGCGGCTTATCTTCGTAGCGTTCTCAAGAGCCAGAGATACATTAACGGTATCCACTCTTCGGGAAAAAGAGCGCGAGGGGGATATGAAACCTCGGAATCCTTGGTATGTAGAAATGAAAACCTACAAGAGTTTTCGGAATCTCGACTAGGGATAATAAAAAATAGGGTTTGGTTTTACCAGACTCTATTTTTTATACTCGATTTCAGTATGGTATTGACTAAATGTAAGTATAAAACAAACTAAAAACAAGTCAGAAATAAGTCAATAAAAACTACAAATAGTCGGGCAGATAAATTGACATAACACATTTTACATGATAAGATAAAAACATAAACAAAATAAGAATTT
>OGRL01001871.1_pt1 | contig 14996 bp, 8 predicted proteins | sample 1553481 | NCBI WGS metagenome assembly OGRL01 (sample SAMEA2580036, study PRJEB22360) | human gut metagenome
CCCGAACCGCTCTATCCGTTCGGATACGGATTGTCGTATACGACCTTCCGATTCAGTGACATCACATTGAACCGTTCGTCCATCGGAATGGACAATGAACTGGTAGCCTCCGTCACCGTAACTAATACCGGAGACCGTGCCGGCAGTGAAGTGGTGCAACTCTACATCCGTGACTTGGTGGGCAGTGTCACCCGTCCGGTCAAGGAACTGAAAGGATTTGAAAAGATCTATCTGCAACCGAATGAATCAAGAACCGTCCGCTTTACAATAGCTCCGGAAATGTTGAAGTTTTACAATGCCGACTTGAAGTTTGTAGCTGAGCCGGGCGATTTCGACGTGATGATAGGCCAGGATAGCCGGAATGTGAAAACAGCACGGTTTACGCTGCATTGAACCGGATACACAAGGGAATAGAAAAGAATAAGATTCACCACAGAGTCACACAGAGTTCCACAGAGATGATTTTCTCTTAATATGCTATAAACAAAAGATTAAAATTCAGTGAACCCCCGTGTTACTCTGTGGTGAAACAAAAACCATTACAAACAAGAAATCATTATGAATATCCAACTTGTCACTCACAACAGCAAGCTCCTCTTCGTCCTCTTCGCTCTTTTTCTTTTTGTAGCATGCAAGCCAAAAGAAAAGCCCTCGTCTGCCACATCACTGACAGATGACGCTCTGATGGATACCGTCCAGCGACGAACCTTCAACTACTTCTGGGATGCTGCCGAACCTAATAGCGGACTGGCACGCGAGCGCTATCACATGGATGGCGAATACCCGGCAGGAGGGCCGGAGATTGTTACCTCAGGAGGCAGCGGCTTCGGCATTATGGCTATCCTGGCCGGTATTGATCGGGGATACGTCAGCCGGGAAGAAGGCTTACGGCGTATGGAGAAAATAGTCGGTTTTCTGGAGAAAGCCGACCGCTTTAAAGGTGCATATCCGCATTGGTGGAACGGAGAGACAGGACATGTACAGCCTTTCGGACAAAAGGATAACGGAGGCGACCTGGTAGAGACAGCCTTCCTGATGCAAGGTCTGCTGGCCGTACACCAATATTATGCAGAAGGCTCGGCGGAAGAAAAAAAACTTGCCGGACGTATAGACAAGTTGTGGCGGGAAGTGGACTGGAACTGGTACCGCCATGGCGGACAGAATGTGCTTTATTGGCATTGGAGTCCCGAATATGGCTGGGAAATGAATTTCCCGGTACATGGCTACAATGAATGTCTGATTATGTATATCCTTGCCGCTGCTTCTCCTACCCATGGAGTACCGGCAGCAGTCTATCATGAAGGATGGGCACAAAACGGAGCCATCGTTTCACCCCACAAGGTAGAAGGCATCGAACTGCACCTCCGCTATCAGGGTGGAGAAGCGGGTCCGTTATTTTGGGCACAATACTCTTTCCTCGGACTCGATCCGGTGGGGCTGAAAGACGAGTATTGTCCGAGCTATTTTAACGAAATGCGAAATCTCACACTGGTAAACCGTGAATACTGCATTCGCAACCCGAAGCACTACAAAGGCTACGGACCAGACTGTTGGGGACTGACCGCCAGTTACTCCGTGGACGGATACGCTGCCCATGGACCGTTGGAACGTGACGACCGGGGAGTCATCTCTCCCACTGCCGCTCTCTCTTCTATTGTCTACACACCGGACCAGTCACTGCAAGTAATGCATCACCTGTACGAAATGGGAGACAAAGTATTCGGTCCTTACGGATTCTATGACGCTTTCAGCGAAACTGCCGATTGGTATCCGAAGCGATATCTGGCCATCGACCAAGGCCCGATAGCCGTAATGATAGAAAACTACCGGACAGGACTATTGTGGAAACTCTTCATGAGCCATCCCGATGTACAAAACGGACTAAAGAAACTGGGATTCAATGTAAAGAAATAAATGATAAAATCAATACTTATCGCTTTATGCACAGTTCTCCTCTGCTGGAATAGCATTCCGGCAGAGGCACAGACGCCACAGGATTCAGTACGCTTCATCGGATATCTTCCCGTCCGACACACCGACCCCACGAAATGGATAACCCGGTATCAAAGTGAAATAGACCGATACCAAACAGAAAACCAAATGCTGAAGGATACCTCCTGTGACGTACTCTTTCTAGGCAGTTCTTCCATTAACTTGTGGGATAATATCTATCGAGACATGGCTCCGCTAAAGATTCTCCGGCGTTCGTACGGAGGTGCCGCGCTCCGGGATATGCTCTACAATTATGATGTAATCGCCCGGGGATATCACCCCCGCAGTATTGTGATTTACGTAGAAAATGACCTCGCAGGCACTCCCGAGGACCTGACTGTAGGCGAGACATTCGACTTCTTCCGCTTGCTGACCAATCGCCTGCAACGGGACTATCCGGATATTCCGATATTTATTCTCTCCTATAAGCCTTCACTCGCACGCAAAGAGATGATTCTGAAGCATGAAATCATAAATGCTTTGCTTCAGGAATATGCTTCGAAGAGAGAGGGACTCACTTATATTGACGTAGCCTCCTGTCTGTACGACAACAATGGAAAGCTAAGAAAAGACATCTTCAAACAGGACGGATTGCACATGAATCAGAACGGTTACGATCTGTGGACTGCTATCCTGAAACCGAAAATACTGGAAAGCATCCGATAAAATTACGATTTCCTCCACAAGCCTCCCTATCTGTTGCATAGCAGGGAGGTTTATTTCTGTTTATATACTTTTTTCATAGAGTTGATATATTAAATCTATCTGTTATTTATATATTTGCGTTTATAAATACGGAATAACTATGAATAGACATAAATTAGCCTTTTCTTTGATCGGTATTTTCATCGTTCAATTATCTTACGCCGGATATTTTAAGCACATAGGTAAAGAAGAAGGTCTTTCGCAATCGTCCGTTATGGCTATCTATCAAGATAAGCTGGGTAGAATGTGGTTTGGTACACGTGAAGGAGTCAACATCTACAATAGTAATAAGATGGCCGTTTATAAGGCATGGATACAAAACGGAAATCGACCGGATCAGAAAATCCTGATAGGGAATGAGGTTAGTGCCATTACAGGGAGTCAAAACGGAGATGTGTTTCTGATTGTTGACCATGCTTTACTGAAATACGATATTCGTAAAGAGACTTTCGAACGTCTGCGTCAAGGATCTGTCTATGCTCTAACATCTCATGCCGGTGAGATATGGTGTGCCGGACACGACTCTATTTTCCGATACAACCCCCAAAACAATCAATTAGACTTTCAATTAAAAACAGGTATATCATCCATCAACTATCTGACGATAAATGGCAACAGGTTTTATATCGGTGCCAAAGAAGGTCTATATACCACGGAAAACAAAGGGAGGGTTCAATGCCTGATCCCTAAAGTAGATGTTTATCGTATTTTTCAAAGCTCCTGTCAGGAACTTTGGGTAGGCTGCCGTACACAAGGGCTATACCGTATCAACCGGAACGGACGAATCAACCGCATTCCTTATGACCCCTCATCACCAAACGGCATTTCCAGCGAACAAATACGTGAATTTGTAGAAGATCAGCAAGGAAACATCTGGTTCGGGACCTTCGACGGTTTACAAAAATATGATCCAAGCACCCAAACCTACAGCCTCATCAAGCAAGAACAACGCCCGGGAGGACTCAGCCATTCTTCTATATTTTCACTCTATCAGGATGTACAAGGCACTATCTGGATAGGTAGTTATTATGGAGGAGTCAACTACTTTAACCCGGATAACAACGCATTCAATTACTACACTTATAATCCCGATCGTAGCGACTGTCTCAACTACCCGTTCGCCGGGGCTATGACCGAGGACAAAGATCACCACCTATGGATATGCACCGATGGCGGTGGATTGGCATGCTTAGACCGACAAGCGGGACATTTCACCACTTACACTGCCGGAGGCCCCAACTCACTGCCCCACAATAATCTGAAAAGTATTTGTTACGACCCTAAAAGAGACTGCTTATATATCGGTACACATATGGGAGGACTCTCCCGGTTCGACCGCAAGACCGGACGTTTTTACAACTACCTCAATCATTCCACGAAAGGCCTCAAAGAGCCCAATGATGTTATCTTCCAAGTATCTTTCTATAACGACCAGTTAATCGTTTCCGCTCGTAACGGAGTTTTTTCCATGAATCCCGATACAAATGAATTCCGCTTGCTTTATGACGGATATTACTATCAAACTTTCACCATTGATCCCAAAGGTTTTCTCTGGTTGTCGGCAGGTACTAACTTATATAGTATAAATCTGAAACACCCTGAAGAAGTCAAATCATTCAGTCTGCCTGCATCCATTGGACAGTTCGGCATCAGCAAGATTTTGAAAGGTAACAATCAATATCTTTATATCGCCACTTTAGGTTCAGGACTTTTTTGTTATAACGAACAAACTCAGACCTGCATCAACTATACTCCCGAGCAGAACCAATTACTCAGTAATTATTGCTATAATCTTCTACAGACTTCGACAGACAACATACTCATCACAAGTGATCGGGGTATCACACTGTTTAATCCAACCACCGAATCATTCCGTTCCATTGAACTGGATAACGGACTGTCCCTTTCATCCATCATTAATGGTTGTGGTGTATGGATGTGTAGTGACCATACTATATTTATCGGAGGTACAGGAGGGCTTAGTTCTTTTCTGGAGAAAGACCTGAACAAAGAATATCCCAAACCTAAACTCTATTTTTCAAGTTTATCCGTCAACAACGCACGGATAAGTCCGGATGACAAAAGTCGTATACTGACAGAAGGGCTCCCTTTTGTCCGGGAAATAAATCTAAATGCCACCCAAAATAACCTGACTATTGAGTTTGCTTCTTCCAACTATGTGGATATACTGAATAATACTTGGTATGAGTATCAGTTAGAAGGTTTTGACAAGCAATGGTCACTCACCTCACAAACAAGCCTGAAATACACCAATCTGGATCCTGGAGACTACGTGTTACACGTACGGCAAAAAGGCAACTCCCTGAAAATGCGCAAAGCACAGGAGATCTTATTACAAATACATATCAATACCCCATGGTACCTTACTTGGTGGGCATGGCTCAGTTACATCACTATCAGCATTTCAGTGACCTATTTTATCTGGCGCGAAAAAAGTTCCAGAAGAACTTTGGCGATATTACGGCAAAGCCTCTCTTCTCTTACCTATCATCAGATTCTTTTTAATCCAGCTATTTAAATAGACCATGAGTCCATATTGATTAAATAGTCTTCTTTACGAGCATGAATTTACTTTCAGATGTTATTCCCCTTATCTGGTATCCGCCTTAGGTCATTTAAGATTTTCCTGTTTAGCTCCTTTGCGATATTCCATCGGAGTAACGTTATATTGATTTTTAAAACAACGGCTGAAATAGCGTGGAGAACCGAAACCTAATCTATCGGATATTTCTGCTACCTGTAAATAAGGTTCGTTCTTTAACATCAGCGATGCTATTTTCAACCGGTGATTTAGAATAAATTCATTGGGTGTCATCCCTGTCAATGCTTTAAATTTGGTGTGCAACAATGTTCGCCCCATTCCAAGTTCCTGACATAACATACCAATATCAAAATCCTCATTATCAATATGTTTATCTACTACCTTAATGACTCTATCCAAGAAGCCTTTATCTATTGGATTAGCTGCCAACAGGTTGATTTCTAAAATCTGATCTTTGGCAAAACGGCTTTGCATCAACAAGCGGTTACGAATCAAATTATTGCAGCGGGTTATTAAGATTTTTGCATTGAAAGGCTTGGTGATATAATCGTCTGCTCCACGACGTAGCCCTTCTATATTTTGATCTACAGTGTCAAGTGCTGTTAACAACACAACCGGAATATGGCACAAGCTTATGTTATTCTTTATTTTCAGACACATTTCCGTTCCTGTCATTACCGGCATCATAACATCGCTCACTATCAAATCGGGCACTTCTGCAAAGACCTGTTTTAATCCCTCCTCGCCATTAGCGGCCGTCACCACCTGATAAAGTGGTGAAAATATTTCTTTGAGTACCTGCAAAAGCTCCATATTATCTTCTACCAATAATACTTTCCGTTTCTCTTCCCGTTCATCTATCAAGGGAGTTTCGAATGTAAAATCATCCTTTTTCATAAAATTCTCATCCGGTATGGTATTCTCTTGTACCATAGGTTCCTTTTCTGGAGATTCCAGAAAAACGACTTCAGTATCCTTTTCAAAACAATCACGGGTTTTAGGTAACTTTACAATAAAACAGCTGCCTTCATTTGACTCACTTTCTACCTCAATTGTACCATGATGTAGCTGAATGATACTTTTCGTTAATGCGAGTCCGATACCAGTGCCAACATGAAGCGCTTTATTCCGATTGTCCGCCTGATAAAAACGATCGAATATCCGTTCCTGTTCTTCTTTACTAATGCCATTCCCGGAATCCTTAACTGCAATAACAACCTGATCCGGTGTGGTAGAGGTTAATATGCTTATTTCTCCTTTATCCGGAACATGTTTAAATGCGTTCGAAAGCAAATTAAACAAAACTTTTCGCATTTGCCAGTCATCTATCCAAATAGATATATCCTGCTCCAACAGTTTCAGATGGTAAGAAATGGACTTCTGAGAGGCATAAGCAGAGAAAGAAAGATAGACTTCTTCTAAAAATGTATTCAGGCTTTGTTCCGATAGTTTTAATTGGATATAGTTCTGATCGAATTTCCGAAAGTCAAGCAATTCTGAAATTAGAAGTTTCATTTGTTGGGCATGCTTCCTTATCCTGAAAATACTATTATGCAAAGATGGAGGTATCGTATTCTTTTGTAACATAAGCTCTACCTGACTTATAATAAGAGTTAAAGGAGTACGAAACTCATGGCTCACATTGGTAAAGAATCGTAGTTTAGCTTGGTTCATCTCTTCAATATGTTCCTTTTCAATACGTTCTTTCTCCAGCGACATCGCCAAAGTTCTTCTGGAACTTCTACTTAGTTAAGAACAATTAGTGCCTATATTGCGAACAAAAATAGCATAGAGGGGGCTCTTCCACGACATAGTTCAACCATGTTATTCATCTTTTGTAAAGTTTAATAGTATACGGATAATGAAAAAGAACAAATTATGTCCAATATTTCTATCTAATTAAGTATCCTATCGCAAAATTTTGTACATAAAAGCCATATAGGAAATACGGATTAAGGCAGACTCCAAATTGACTATGAATAATTAGTGTCCTTATTGAGAATAAAAGTATCACATCGGATCAGATCAGTTACCGTAGTTTTGTGGTGTATTTAACACTTTTATTAACTCAATCTAAAGTATTATGAGAAAAAGCAAATTACATTTGCTACCCTTATCTTCTAAAAGGGTACTTGTAAGTACATCGTTAATAATGCTTTTAAGCGGTAGCGCTTGGGCTGTTTCTTCACAAGAGACAGTTGAAAACGGAGATGCGATCACAGCAGTCCCCCAACAGCGCAGAACGGTTAAAGGTATTGTAAAAGATGCAAATGGAGAACCGATTATCGGAGCCAACGTCATTGTGAAAGGTAATAAAACTATTGGCGTCATCACAAACCTGAACGGAGAATTTAGTCTCGAAGTACCGTCCAACGCAACACTGCAAATCTCTTACATCGGCTATCTTAATAAAGAAGTCAAAGTAAGTGGCAACCAGGTGTCTTTCAACATCCAATTGGAAGAAGACAGCAAAACACTCGATGAGGTAGTAGTAGTTGGATATGGCACACAGAAAAAGGCCAATTTAACAGGTGCCGTATCTTCCGTTGATTTTGAAGAACAAACTAAATCACGCCCCATTACGACAGTATCTTCGGCATTAGCCGGTCTAAGTCCAGGACTTCAAGCCAGTTCAGGCTCGGCAATGCCGGGAGAAGATAACACAACCTTACGGGTACGTGGTAACGGCACAATGAATAATGCCTCACCTTTGATTATCATAGATGGTATGGAAGGTTCATTGAATGCTATTAACCCTCAGGACATAGAAAATATCTCTATTCTAAAAGATGCAGCTTCCTGTGCTATTTATGGTGCCCGTGCTGCCAATGGAGTCATCTTAGTCACAACAAAAAGCGGTGATCGAGACAAAATACAGGTAAACTATAGTGGACGCATCTCTTTCAACAGCCCGACACGCATGATCGAAACGATGAGTAACTATGCGGATTATATGGAATTAATGAACGAATCTTGCGAAAATGTTGGCTCCGGTACTCTTTTTGACCAAAAGTATATCGATTTGTGGAGAGAGAAATCAAAAGATCCCAATGGAGTAAATGAAAACGGTGTCCCTAATTACATCGCATACCCAAATACCAACTGGCTGAAAGAATTATACTCAGGAGGTATGATACACGAACATAACCTTTCAGTCTCAGGAGGATCTAATAAAATTCGTTTCCTATTGTCAGCCCGCTATCAGGATAATGAAGGTATTGTAGACAATACAGCCAACAAGACCTATTCTGTACGTGCCAATATTGAAGCCAATCCAACTCAATGGTTGACTTTAGGTACGCGTACTTATGCTTCACAAATGGATCGTGAAGTGGGTGACTTTAGCAATGCCAATACTTTCCTCCGACAATCTACAGCCGGTACTTATCCCGAATGGAACGGAAGTTTCGGCTACCCGGAATGTCCGGACGAACGTGCAACAGCCAATAACCCACTATATAAACTGGCACGGAATGATGGCTTCAAACGCTACAACCGTTTCAACACGACCCTATTTAGCAAGGTCAAGTTCTTTAAAGATTTAAGCTGGGATTTCAATTTCAATTATAACCGTTACATCTACGAAACCCGCCAATGGGGAGTACCTGCTTATCAGACACGTTTCAGTGACGGGGTAATTGTCGATGGTATCACTCCTCCTTCTCAATTAAGTACAAGTTTCGGTTATGAGTCCAATTACTCTTATACATTGGAAAACCTGTTAAACTACCATCATACATTTGCTCAGAAACACGATGTATCCGCGCTGTTAGGCTATCAGGAATTCTATAAGAATTACTATACTGTAGATGCCGCAAAGAAAGGTTTGATCGACGAATCACTGAACCAGTTTGATGAAGCAACCGAAATGACAAGTACCAAAGGTGCAACCCAGGATTATGCCACACGTTCTGTATTTGGACGCGTGAACTATGCATATAATTCCCGGTATTTATTTGAGGCAAATTTCCGTTATGACGGCTCCTCACGTTTCCACAAAGATCATCGTTGGGGATTCTTCCCTTCCTTATCAGGTGCATGGCGTATCTCAGAAGAAAGCTTCATGGAAAATACCCGTACTTGGCTGGATAACCTGAAAGTCCGTGCATCCTGGGGTAAATTAGGTAACTCTGAAATTGGTAACTACGAATACATGTCGGTATACAGTACCACCAACGCAGTATTTGGAAATGCCTTAAATTCTGCATTGTATATGGGTGCCATCGCCAATAGCTTACTGAAATGGGAATCTACCACCTCTGTCAACTTTGGTATTGATGTTAATTTATTAAAGAACCGTCTGAGCATAAGTGCCGACCTGTATCAAAAGAAAACTGACGGTATCTTATACCGCCCGACTATTCCTTATGTATTCGGAACAATGACTGCCCCCCGTCAGAACCTCGCCAAAGTGAGCAATAAGGGAGTCGAGTTATCACTGGCGTGATAACATAGGAGGGGTAAGCTACTCCATTAACGGTAACTTCTCATACAACAAAAGCAATATCGATGCCTATAACGGCACTTATGAAAGAACATGGGTAGAAGATCCGAATAACAAACTGACCGGTGGTAAATGGGAAGATAATATCGGAAAAGTGTCCAGTGGTGGCACAACACCCATTGTTGAAGGCCGCATGATGAACGAATACTATTTACGGAACGTTTATCATGGCAATGGCTCTTACTACAATGCGGATGGCAGCGTAAACCCTCAAGGAGGACCTAAGACCGGTATGATCCGTACAGAAAAAGATATGGCATGGGTGAAAGATATGATCGCAGCCGGATATGAATTTCAACCGGGGAAAACGGTTGCTAAAAACAAGATCTGGTATGGTGATTACATCTATGCCGACTCCAATAATAATGGAGTATATGGCGATGATAATGACTATACTTTCCAAAAAACTTCCAATAAGCCTAAATACAATTTCGGTTTTCAGGCCTCTGCCGCATGGAAAGGATTCGACCTCTCTATGGTATGGGCAGGAGCTGCCGGATTCAGCATATATTGGGGGGCAACCACAGGATACAACGCCGCATCTACTGAATGGGGTAGTACTATCGCACAACGGGTTGCTGAGAATCATTATTTCTACAATCCCGAAAATCCGGATGATCCACGTACCAACATCAACGCAAAATATCCGCGTATGGCTTATATAGACGGCTATGTACAAAATCGTCATGGCAATACAACCTTATGGCTGTACAAAGGTGATTACATTAAATTGAAGAACCTGTCTCTAGGCTACACTCTACCGAAAAACTGGGTTTCAAAAATTGCTATGCAAAATGCACGTATTTATGTTTCAGCTGAAAATCTGCTGACAATTACCGGATTTGAAGGCCAAGACCCGGAATCTGCTACCGGTATGGGCTATTCTCCGTTTAGGACAATTGCAATAGGTGCCAATATAACATTCTAAATAAATCTTGAAATCTTATGAAACTATTAAATAAATTATTCATATTAACAGCCACAGCAATTGCTATAAGCAGTTGCCAAGGAGATTTACTGGACACAAAGCCATATGATAAAGCATCATCGGGCAGTATGTGGAGCAACGAAAACTTTTGTACTATGGGAGTAGCATCTATCTACGCTACCCTGCGCGAAGGTTATGTAGCAAAAGAGGCTTATCTAATGGAGGCATTCAGCGTGGCAACGATTATCCGCTACTGGCCGGTACAGCTTCCATCGGTTCCGGAATATTCTCAGACTATTGGAAACAACATTATGCAGGTATCTACCGTGCCAATGATGCCATTGTACATCTACCCGACGCACCGATAAGTGAAAGCGTAAAAGGTAAATTATTATCCGAAGCAAAAGTATTGCGTGCATTTTATTATTACAAACTGAATGCAGTTTTCAGGGGTGTTCCTTATTATAATACGCCTATGGAACTTGATCAGGCAGACAAACCACGTGAAAGCGAAGAGAATATATGGAATTTCTGCATACAAGATTTAACCGACGCAATAAATGATCCGAATTTTCCCGACCGTATCGCTGCCGGTAAAGCAGAATGGGGTCATGTCACCAAATCAGTGGCTTATGCATTACGTGGCAAAATCTATCTATGGACCAAAGAATGGAGCAAAGCGGAAGCAGATTTCCGTAAAGTAGGTGAATTGGGACATTCATTATTTCAGGATGGTTACAAGCAACTCTTCAAAGAAGCTAATGAACAGAGTGATGAAGCTATCTTCTCTTTACAGTGTATCGATAATAATGGTAGCACTTACGGAAATTCCATGAGCTTCCGTTATGGTGGTCGTACAACATTTGGTTCTTGCTGGAACACTATGTTAGCCAGTGTGGATTTTGTAGAAACCTACGAAAATATAGACGGCAGTAAATTTAACTGGGATGAATACATTCCGGAATTCTCAAGCTTAGATATTAAAGACCGTGAAGTATTCTTCTTGCGTAATACCGATCCGGCAACAGTAAAAGCACAGTATCGCGAAATCGGCTTTGACGGCACGGAAGAGGCATTAGACGACATGGTAAAAAAAATAAAAGCCAAAGTAGACGGACGTCTGGAGAAGTTGAGTGACAAGGCAAAAGCATTATATCTCCCGGCAGGAAACGAGGCTCGTATCAAAGCTGCTTATGACAGCCGTGATCCTCGTTTAGCCCAAACTGTCATCACTCCATATGCTACATATGACGGTTCGGGAAACAGTGTAGACCACACCTTCACTTCACGCTGGCCCTACTATGGTGCTGACACCGATTATCCTTATGACTTACGTACTGACACTCAAAGCCATTTATACTATTTGTTCCGCAAATTTGTTGCTGAAGGTTCAAGTGAGATGACCAATCGTGAACAATCTCCGATTGACCTGCCAATTATCCGCTACGCAACTGTCGTCATAGGATTGGCTGAAGCATTGAATGAGCAGGGCAAAACCGATGAGGCCATCGAATGGCTGAATAAAGTACGCCAACGTGCCGGTGTTGCACTGTTGAACAGCAATACTGCCACTATGGTTCAGGGACAGGAAGATATGCGCGTTCGTATCCAGAATGAATTCCGCTGGGAAACAGCAGGTGAAGGAGTTGACTTTTACGAAGAACTCCGTTGGAAAACATGGAAAGAAAGTAAATTTAATAATGCTGATGGTACAGCCGGGATGAAAGATGTATGGGGGACTGTCACCTATCCTTACACATGGGGAGGAGACCAATATTATGTATGGCCAATCCCAAAACATGAAACTGATATGAACAAATCCCTGACCCAGAATTCGGGCTGGAATTAAACAAATACGTTTAAGCTACTGATTCTTATAAACCAAAGGGCTGTGTCAAAAACTCTTTTCACCACAGATAACACGGATTATCACAGATTATCAACATGGATAATCAATGACTTAGAATTCATTTTGTGTTACTCAGTGTCCTCTGTGGTGAGTTTAGACACACGCCCTCTATTCCATCTGAAAAGAAAGTTCTAAACAGACTCTTTTATCATTTTTTCCTCTTTTGAAGGTTGATTCCCTCAAATATCCAACTAAAATAGAAAAATTATATAGCATTAAGAACCATTTAGTAAGATAAAATAGCAATAAATTGTGTTACTTTGCCTACGTTAAAATCTTAATTTTATTACGATGAAGAAATTATTAATATTCACTCTCTTGCTATGCTGTACTGTAAAAGCTCTCAGCTATACAGAACGGAACTATCTTCAAAAACAGGCCAACGTAAGCAGTTTGCAGGAAGTGCTTATATTAAATCAACAATGGGTCACTTATCCTGCTTATACCGACCGAACCGGATGGGACACTTTTTTAGGCTCTTTCAAGAATGAATGTATCCTTCGCGGAGAGAAGCAGTTGAATTATCAATGGCAGGTTGTGAAAGCTACTGATTATATGGAATTTGAACGCAGCGGCAACCGTAGCATTATGGAAACTCCTTTCGCCAATAATAACAATGCCATAGCCGACCTGCTACTCGCTGAACTCGCAGAAGGGAAAGGACGATTTATCGATCAGCTGATCAACGGTGTATATCATTCCTGCGAGATGACTTCCTGGGCATTGGCCGCCCATTTGAATGCACAACAGTCTCACCGCTCATTACCCGATTTTAAAGAAAACATCATAGACCTGACAGCAGGTGACTTAGGCTCTTTACTCGCATGGACCTATTATTACATGCACAAAGAGTTTGACAAGCTCAATCCTGCTATATCCGAACGTTTACGGCATACGCTCCAACAGCGTATATTGGATCCTTACATGAATAACGATCACTTCTGGTGGATGGCAGTGAACTATAGACCGGGAATGTTGGTCAACAACTGGAATCCTTGGTGTAACAGCAACGCCTTAATGTGTTTTATGCTGCTTGAAAATGATAAAGAAATGTTAGCGAAGGCAATATACCGCAGTATGGTTTCGGTAGATAAATTCATCAACTATACCCATACCGACGGTGCATGTGAGGAAGGCCCCTCCTATTGGGGACATGCCGCCGGAAAAATGTTTGATTATCTGGAATTACTGTCAGCCGTTACCGGGGGAACTGTCTCCATCTTCGATAATCCCATGATAAAGAATATGGGCGAATATATATCACGTTCATACGTGGGCAAAGGATGGGTGGTTAATTTCGCTGATGCTTCGGCGAAAGGCAGTGGAGACGCTCCCTTGATATTCCGGTATGGCAAGGCTGTAAACAGTAACGAAATGAAAGGATTCGCTGCTATGATTAACACCAATAAGCTTCCTTCCGGACGCGATATATACCGTACGCTTGCTGCTATAAAAATTGCGAACGAACTAAAAGAAACTCAAGCGGCACATCTGACTCCCCCATTCTCCTGGTATCCGGAAACCGAATTCTGCTATATAACTGACAATAAAGGAAACTTCCTGGCCGCTAAAGGAGGATATAACGACGAAAGCCATAATCATAATGACGCAGGTACCTTCTCATTCTGGATAGACCAAACTCCTTTTCTTATCGATGCCGGAGTAGGGACCTATACACGCCAGACATTCAGCAAGGATCGCTACACCATTTGGACTATGCAGAGCAACTATCACAATCTCCCCCTGATTAATGGCGTCCCCCAGAGATACGGAGCAACATATAAAGCAACACAAGTACAAGCTGACAAGAGGAAAAGCACATTCACAGCCAATATAGCGACAGCCTATCCGGCCGAAGCAGAAGTGGAATCATGGATACGTTCCTATTCACTTCAGAAAGGGCAATTACGGATTTCAGATTCTTTCCGTCTGACAACAGCCAAACAGCCTAATCAAATCAATTTCATGACATGGGGGCAGGTGAATACGGAAATACCGGGAAAAATTCAATTGGAAGTAAAAGGAAAGAAAGCCTTTATAGAATATGATAAACAACAGTTCGATGTGAAAACAGAAACAATTCCATTAACAGATCCCCGGCTATCCAATGTATGGGGTAAATCGATTTATCGCATTACACTCACAGCAACAAACATCTATAAGACAGGAAATTATTCTTTTACCATAAAAAAACAATAAAACATGAACTTAAAACCCTTATTGGGAGCAGCCTGCGCAATGATATGTGTGGCTTGCTCAAACCACAAACCCACAGTACCGTCTTTTATAACAGAAAATGTAGAATTTGCCAAAGCACAACTCGGTTTGGCCATCGACACCATCGAAGCAAGCGGAAAATGTCTCAATCCTGTAACTCTCAATAGAGATGGATCTG
>OGRL01001881.1_pt1 | contig 14944 bp, 10 predicted proteins | sample 1553481 | NCBI WGS metagenome assembly OGRL01 (sample SAMEA2580036, study PRJEB22360) | human gut metagenome
TCTGATGTCTTAATTACTCAAATTTATAATGATTAAAGGAAATATACAATGAAAAAACTTTGGATGATTGCAGGTTCGGCATTGGTGATGTCCGCCTGCTCGGATAATGTCGCTGAAATGAATCCCGCTCCGGCCGGAAATAACAATTTCGTCACGCTTGCCGAGATCTCGGCAAGCCTGCCTGCGACGCGCGCGTATCTCGAAGACGTTGAGTTCGGTGCGGGTAAAGAGGTTAAAACGTTTTGGTCTTCGGGCGATTGTATTACCGTCTGGAGCGAGCAGGAGCCGGAGAGGCTGCTGCTGTACCGTCTGAAATCCGGAGCGGATACTCCGAATGCGGTTTTCGAAGTTGTGGGTAACGAAGAGGGTGTCCACGGTACTCAATTCTATGCTTTGTACAACGGTTCTTCGAGCGCCTCGAAGCAGATTACGCTGAACTCGGTGCAGAATAACAATATAAACCGGCCTTCGAACAATATCGCCGAGGGTGCGGCTCCGATGGCTGCTTATGCGGCGGTGGAGGACGGCAACCTTTCGAATGTCAGGTTTGCCTTTAAGAACCTGTGCGGTATTATGGCCGTTACGCTGACTACCGATGCTGATGCTGCGTTGGGTTCGATTACACTCAATTCGACGGCGAATCTTACTGGTAGCGGTGAAGTGAGGTTCGTCAACGGTGAGCCGTCGTTCCGTATCGGGGCGAACGCCGGTAAGTCGATTTCGCGCGAACTCGGTAACTATAAAGTGAAGGGTGGGGAGCCTAACACGTTCTATTTTGTCGTTCCTGCCCAATCTTATGGCTATCTGGCGCTGGATGTCATGTCTTCAACGAATCCCAAACCTGTTTGGTCCAGAACGCGCACCATTGCCGATGGCCTTTCTGTTGGTGCCGGAAGCATAACGCGAATTGCAAACGTTACGGTCAGAACCGTTGCACCGCATGTTTATAAAGTGGGCGACATCTATCCTAACGGCGCTGTCGGCGGTGATGTTAAAGGCATCGTCTTTGAGGCCGCACAGGACGGGCAATCCGGTAAGATCGCTGCGCTGAAGGACTGCTCGGTGAATGGTACGGAGGTGTCCGACGAGATCGGTACGTATTATTGGTATAGTTGGGGTCCCTCTACTGCTGCGCTGAATTCGATTTCGGACGGTAAGGCGAATACGGAGGCCGTTCGGGGAAATTCTGCCGATTATCCTGCTTTTGCCGCAGCGCTGGCTTTGGGCGACGGTTGGTATCTGCCTGCAAGAGACGAGTTGTCAACTCTTTTCGATATGCAAGGCGAACTTATCAATAAGGGCGGCTATCAGGAGATGCTGGGTATTGCCTATTGGAGTTCCACGCTGACGGGTAGTGCGCGAGCCAAGAAAATCAATTATTACGACGCTGTGGAGGCGGCTATGGCGACTGTTTCGCTCTCCAGCCAGTCTACCGTCGAGGGTTCGGTCCGTGCAATCGCACAATTCGAGATAAAATAAACATACGCTCTGTATAATTAGAAGCCCGGCCTCGCAGGCCGGGCTTTTAATTACCCCCCCCCTCCTCCGGTTTTTTCGGAAACCGTTTCGCCTCTTGCAGGCCCGGAGCGTTATCCTGCCGCTATTGCCTCGCTTGCCCCACCTGCGAGGATTGCTGCCTGCGACGCAGGCGTCCTGTCGCTTTCCTTGAATCCGCATTTAGCGAAACGTTTCGCTGACGGAGAATTTAACCGGGGCGATGGAATCGCCGTGCTGTTTCTTTCGAGACGAAAATAAATATGACACGAATGCGAGGCTGTTTGTTTGATGCTCCCGGCATTTACTATTTTCATCTCTTGAATATCGACAATTTGTTCCATATCATCTTTTTTCGTGCGATCAGACAGGCTCCTATAACTCCGGCATCGCCCCCTAACCGCGAAGGAACGATGGACAGTTGTTGGGTCATCAGCCGAAGCGAATATTTATGCACGGCAAGCTTCACAGGCTGTAAAAAGTAGTAAGGAGCAATTTCTGACATTCTGCCGCCAATGATGATACGATCGGGATTCAAAAGGTTGATCAATCCGGCCAACTGATGCCCAAGCTCACCCCCGGCCTGCGTCACCAACTCAATGCAAAGCGGGTCTTCCAGTTTCGCAGCTTCAATAATGTCCTCTATCGTAATCATGTTTCCGTTCCACACCTTTTTAGAAAGAACCGACGCCTCGTGATTGTAGATTCTTTCTACGAGTTTACGGCAAACGGCGCTTCCCGAGATTTCCGTTTCAATGCATCCTTTTTTTCCGCAATGACACATCACGTTGTTTTCATACATGTGGATATGTCCGAATTCTCCCGAATAGCCGTCCTTTCCATAATATATTTCTCCATTTATGATAATGCAGAGTCCCAGTCCCCATCCGATATTGACATAAATCACATTCTCCTGCGAGGCATTGTTTTCGGATACATACTCGCCGTAAGCCATCGCTTTGGTGTCGTTCTCGATGAAAACCGGAATGCCCAAACGTTCGTTGAGCAAAAGAGTCAGCGGCACTTCGCGTGTCTCCTCGAAATTGAAAATCGTGGCGCTCGTTCCTAAATGCGAATTGACCCGCCCTCCAATATTGAAATTGACGCCCGCTATTTTGCCGGCGTTCTGACTTTGAAACTTTAGCATGAACTGCGAAATATGCGTACATATTTCATCCAGTTTATTATGTGTATTTTCGAAGCGAAAATCTGTGATGCGCTCTATGCAAACCATATCCCCCGTAAGGTTCATAAGCCCGATTATCAACTCGAAAGGCTTGAGGTCGACACCCAAAAAATAGTAGGTTCCGGATTTCACCCGATAAAGGACTGGATTTCGTCCCCGTTTATTGGTCTTCAAACAGTCTCCCTTTTCCAAAATATCCTCCGCATAGAGTTCGGAGACATACTTGGCTATTGTCGTGACGCTGAAGCCGGTTTGGCTGGCGATGTCGGGAATGATGAATTGCCCTTTCTGAAAAATGGAGTTCAGAATGATGTTTCGTACAAAACAACCCAGATCGCCGTCGTGGGATGCGGATGTAAAAGGAGGTAACATTGTCCTTGCCATTATTTGGTGTGCCTGACAAAAATAGTAAATCGAAAAGAAATAAAAAACAGATTGTATAAATAATCGCTCTATTTAAAAAGTTTGCTTTGTAAATATATGGAATGATAGTAGGATTTAATATATTGTTTTTTAGTATATTGTGCTTGATATTTCGGCTGATGTATTTTGGTAAATAAAAAAAAGTATCTTTTTTAAATGGTTTTGCTCTTCGGATTATCAGGCACATTGGAAGAATCCTTTCTATTTTTGTTTTGAAAAGGTGAAATCAAATCGTACAAAAGCGACCTGCCCGAAATTCTTAATTTTTAAAATGTACGAAGAAAAGGTGTCCGAACCAAAACTCAATGCTGACTGAAATATGAAACTGAAAATTCTTGGCTTCGCTCTGCTTGCTGTCTGCGTCTGCGCCGTGTGCTGTATGTGCGGCAGCGATTCGAAAACGCCCGACTATGAATTTCCCGACGGACCCGATCCTGATCCCGACCCTCAACCGGGCGATTATCCTGCCGGACTGACCGTAACCGAGTTTGCGGACGATCTGGGCGGCGGAAAACAATGCCTCGGATTCGTGGCCGTGGCCGATCTGAAAGCCAATCCCAAACTGCGCTTCAACGCCGTGCATCTGCCTCAACAGAAAACTCCGTCGCGCATTCATGCCGAATTCGCTTCGGCCAACCGGGGAACGGCCTGTGTGACGACCAATGCCGGGTATTGGTGGGCCGGAAATTCGTTGAGCCTGCTTGTTACCGGCGGTGCCGTCAAGTCGATCGAGAATCAGACGGTGACACGCAACAACCAGACGGTTTATCCCGTGCGTTCTTCGTTCGGGCAGATGGCGTCCGGAGGGTTCGAGACGCACTGGATTTACTGCGTGCTCGACGACGGCAACAAGCCTTATGCCTTCCCGTCCGCACTCGACAACGACGAACGTACGAATACGTATATGTCCGCGCCGCCGACTTCGAAGACGCCCGGCGCGGCGCTCTGGACTCCGCAGGAGGCGGTCGGAGGCGGTCCGATGCTGGTCAAGGAGGGGAAGAACGTCGCCGTGGAGAATTATTGGAAAGAGGTGTTCGACGGCGGCGGCATCGCCGGGACTTCGCGTCAGCCGCGTACGGCGATCGGCGCCACAGCGGACGGCAAACTGATCCTGCTCGTGTGCGACGGGCGCAATATGCGGGGCAGCGCCGGATTTACGCTGGCAGAGCTGGCCGACAAGCTGATCGCACTGGGAGCGGTCGATGCGGTCAATCTCGACGGCGGCGGATCTTCGACCATGGTCGGCAGCGATGGCAAGGTGCTCAACCGTCCCAGCGACACGGGCAGCGCCGAGGTGATCGTCGAGCGCAAAATTTCGACGGCGGTCGTCATCTCCGAAGTGAACTAATCCATAAAGAATCATATGAAGAAACTTCTCCTCATCTGGCTGGCAGCCTTTGCTGCCGTCTCCTGCGCGCAGGAAAAACAGCCGTCGAAACCGCTTTACATGTGGTTTGACTGCGAAGCCAATTATGCGACTTTGAGTCATCCCGATTCGATTCGTTACTATGTGTCCAAAATCCACGACATGGGCTTTACCGATGTCGTGGTCGACGTGAAGTCGATCATGGGCGAAACGCTCTACAAGAGCGATATAGCGCCTTACATGGGCGAATGGGAGGGTGTGACCCGTCCTGAAAACTACGATCTGCTGGGTTATTTCATCGAGGAGGGACACAAGCTGGGCATGCGCGTGCACGGGTCGCTCAACGTGTTTGCCGGCGGTCACAACTATTTCGACCGGGGAATCATCTACGGCGATCATGCCGACTGGCAGTCGCAGGTGTACACCGAAGGTAAAATCGTGCCCATCAGCGAAATAAAGAGCAACTACAACGGCATGCTCAACCCGGCGAATCCCGAAGTGCAGGAGTACGAGCTGGCGATTCTGAAGGAGTTCGCCGGGAAGTATCCCGATGTGGACGGCATCGTCTTCGACCGGGTGCGTTTCGACAATATCACCTCCGATTTCAGTCCGCTGTCGAAGGAGCTTTTCGAAGCTTACGCCGGAACGAAAGTCGCCGATTATCCCGGTGATATACTCCGCTGGACGCAGGATGCCGACGGCAAGTGGAGCTGGTCGCAAGGCCCGCTGTTCCGCAAGTGGATCGAATGGCGCGCATCGGTTATCAAGGATTTCGTGACCGAAGCCCACAGGCAGCTCAAGGAGATCAATCCCCGGCTGCTGATCGGCGACTATACGGGCGCATGGTACCCGACCTATTATTACGTGGGCGTCAACTGGGCCAGCGAGCAGTTCGATCCCGCCCGCTATTTCGATTGGGCGACGCCCGAGTACAAGAATACGGGTTATGCCGACCTGCTCGACATCTATATGACCGGACTTTACTATACGCTGGTTACCAAAGCCGAAGTCGACAAGGCCAACGGAGCCGTGGGGCAGCGTACCGAAGCGGGAATGTCCGACGAACAGAATTACTGGTACTGCATCGAGGGCGGCGCCGAATGGGCGAAGAAAATCACCTGCGGCGTGGTTCCCGTGACAGGCTCGATCTACGTCGAGCAGTACGAGGGCGACGCAGCGCAATTCACCCGCGCTGTGGCGCAGGCGCTCCGCGACACCGACGGACTGATGATCTTCGATATCGTCCATATCATCAACCGCGGCTGGTGGTCGGAGCTGGCGGCCGGAATCGCCGAAGGAAGCAACTGATCTGCAACCAATATAAAACAACTAAAAACTTAACCTTAAATGTAATTCTATGAAAGAGTTCTTCTCTATTTTCAAGAATTCCCTGACAAGGAAGTGCATGGCGCTTCTGATGTCATTGCTTGTTGTCGGTGCGGCTTCCGCCCAGACGCGGGTGACGGGAACGGTTACGGATGAGAGCGGGCACCCTCTGATGGGCGTAACTGTTATCGTCGTAGGTACCAATACGGGTGCCATTACCAACCTCCAGGGTCAGTATTCCATCGTTGCTAAACCTGGCAACACATTGGAGTTCCAGTATTTAGGTATGGTGTCCGAGCGAAAAACCGTGGGGGGGGGATTACCTCCATTGATGTTTCTCTCAAGGAAGACTCTGCCAGAGTCGATGAAGTCGTTGTCGTCGGTTACGGTACGATGAAACGCGCGAGCATTACGGGCGCCGTTTCGCAAATCGACGGCAAGGAACTGCTCAAGGCGCCGATGGGAAATGTGACGAATATGCTGGGCGGACGTGTCGCCGGCGTGGTGGCCTTGCAGCAGTCGGGACAGCCCGGCAGCGACGGCGCCAGTATTTTGGTGCGAGGCAGCGGCGCAAAGTACATTGTGGACGGTGTAGCCCGCGATTTCAGCCAGATTGATCCCAATGATATCGAAAGCGTTTCGGTGCTCAAGGACGCATCGTCGGCTGCGATTTACGGTATGGATGCCTCGGCTGTCATTATCGTGACGACCAAAAGGGGCAAGGCCGCTCCGGCCAAGATCTCCTACACCGGCACTTTCGGTTTGAGCCAGAATGCCGTAATGCTCGAAATGCTCGACGGTCCGGGGTATGCCTATTGGTATAACAAAGCCCGTGAAATGGACGGAGACACGCCGATTTTCACGCAGCGCCAGATCGACATGATGCTCAACGGCGATCCGAGCGACGGCTGGGGCAATACGAACTGGTATGAAAAGACTTTCGGTACGGGGTACAACCAGTCGCACAACCTCAATGTGACGGGCGGCAACGAGCGAATCAAGTACTTTACTTCGATCGGTTACTTCGATCAGGAGGGCAATGTGAAGAATTTCTCGTTCGACCGTATTAATATCCGTTCGAATATCGAAGCCAAGATTGCCAAGAACTGGACGATGGCCGTGGATCTGGCCGGTCGTGTGCAGCGCAGCAATCGTCCCGGATTTTCGGGCGATCCCGCCGATTGGAACAATATCGCGCAGCAGGCTATGCGTGCGCATCCTTACGTGCCCGAAAATTATAACGGGCTGCCTGTTTCGACCAATACTTCGAGCGCTACCGTAAGTCCGCTCGCTTCTTCCGAGGAGTCGGGTTATGCAAAAAGCAATACGTTCTATTTTCAGTCGAATGTTTCGCTTAAGTATGATTTTCCTTTCCTGAAGGGTTTGTCTGCGAAATTCATGGTGGCTTATGACTATTCGCAGACCTATTCCAAGATTTATTCCACGCCTTTCCGTACGATGGTTGCAACGCTTCCCACGACTCTTGACGGCAATATTTCCTATGCTGAAAACTGGGATTCGCGTAAAAAATCCGAAAATTCGCTGACGGAGGGGCTTACGCGCAACACGCAGATTACGACTAACGCTTCGCTTAATTATGCCAACACCTTCGGGAAGCATAATGTTTCTGCAATCCTGCTGATGGAGACCTACTCTAACGACGGCAATAATTTCAGCGCTTACGGAGAAGGATTTTCGATCAAGGAACTTGCCGAACTCAAATACGCCAGCATTCCCGACAAGATGTCGATCAACGGTATGAGCTCCGTTGCGCGCAAAGCCGGTTTCGCGGCCCGTGTCAATTACGATTATGCCAATAAGTATCTTGTCGAATTGTCGTGCCGGTATGATGGCAGTTATCTGTTCGGCGGTATGGTTGATGGAAAACGCTGGTCTCCTTTCCCTGCCGCATCGGTCGGTTGGAGAATATCTAATGAGCCTTGGTTCGATTCCAAAGCGATCGACAACTTGAAGTTGCGTGCAAGTATCGGTCTTACGGGTACGACGGGTATCAGCGCTTATTCGTATTTGAATACATTAGGCTTTCTGGATACTCCGGCCGTTGTCCTCGGAGGCGTCGGTGTCGACGGAATGCTTACTTCGAGTTTGGCGAATGAGAATCTGACATGGGCGAAGAATCTGCAATATAACGGAGGATTCGACCTGTCCATGTGGGGCGGCAGACTGGGTGTTGAGTTCGATGTATTCTATAAATACATCTATGATATTCTGAGTGGTGTGACTGCCACCTATCCCAGCTCTTTCGGCGGTTATTATCCGAAGTATGAAAACAGCAATAAACAAGCTCATAAGGGTTTTGAGATTACGTTGAGCCACCGTAACCGTGTCGGAGATTTCAATTACAACGTGAGTCTGACCGGTACATACACCAAGCGTAAATGGCTGCACTATAACGATGCCGCCAATACGCCCGATTGGCTCAAGCTTACGGGTAAGGAGGTCGGCGCCCAGGTCGGCTTTATCTCCGCCGGTTTGTTCCAGAGCCAGGAGGAGATCGACAATTCTCCGACGATTGTGGGTAAAGCCGTTCGTGTGGGCGATATTAAGTATGTCGATCGCAACGGCGACGGTGTGATTTCCTATGAACAGGACCGCGGTTATGTCGGGGCCGCCGCTTATCCCAAATTTGTGGGAGGCCTTTCTTTTTCGGGTGATTGGAAAGGCATTGACCTCTCTTTCCTGTTTCAGGCAGGCTTGGGCCGGGATGTGGCTCTGACGGGTGTGTACAGCGGAGGAATCATGGACAACACGCAGATGACCAAGCCGTTCTATCACGGAGGCAATTCGCCGAAATACCTTGTGGAGAACTCTTGGCGGGAAGATAACACCAATGCCGAATTCCCGCGTCTGAGTATCGTGCAGGCCAGTTCGAATAATGCCTATTCTTCGACTTTCTGGTATCGCAGCGGCGATTATCTGCGTCTGAAGAATTTGCAGATCGGATACACCTTCCCGCAGAAATGGATGAGCCGGATCGGCATCGACCGTCTGCGTATCTATTTCGAAGGACAGAACCTTTGGACTGTCAGTGAACTGACCAAATTCAACATTGATCCTGAACAGCCCGGTGTGTCGAACGGTTATTATCCGCAGCAGCGTATCTTCTCGTTCGGTGTAAACTTGGCATTCTAACATGAAAAACGGAGAAATTATGAAAACAGGAATTAAAATAGCCATGATGTCGTTGCTGACGTTCTCTTTAGTCGGTTGCAACGATTTCCTCGATACCACGCCGCATGACAGTATCTCGGACAAGGTGGTTTGGAACGATATACACACGGCGACGCTTTACCTTAACGGTTTTTATCCGTATATTGACCGTTACGGACAGTTCGGCTCCGCCCAGTTTCAAGGTAATCTGACCGAGGGACTTACCGAAACTTTCAAATACGGTTCGTACGTTCCGGGCAATAAGGCCGGAGACTCCAATAATTATGTGTTTACGCCTGAAACGATGTCGTCGACGGGCAACCTGCTCGATGCGTGGACGGGTGGATATGAGCGTATCCGCCGTATCAATGAGTTCTTGGAATCCATGCGGAAGCATTCCACGTTCTCGGCGGAAGAGAATGCTAAACTTGAGGCGCAGGCCCGTTTTTTCCGCGCATTCGTCTATTTTCAGTTGGCCAAACGGCATGGAGGGGTAATCCTCTATACGGATATGAATCTCCAGAAGAATAAAGACCGCAGCTCTGCCTCCGAGACCTGGGATCTGATTGCCTCGGACCTCAAGTATGCGGCTTCGGTATTGCCGGTGCGCTGGGACGCGGCCAACAAGGAGCGTGTGACGCGCGGCGCGGCTTGGGCCATGCTTGCACGGACGATGCTTTATGCCGAACGCTGGCAGGATGCCAAAGACGCGGCGGATTCGGTTTTCAAGTTGCAGGTCTATTCTTTGACCGATAAGTACGAGGATGCTTTCAAAGGGGGGAATAGTGAGTCGATTCTCGAATACAACTATCTGGTAACGGGTCCCAATCATACTTTCGATAACGACTATGTTCCTTACGGCGATATGGACAACGACGGAGGTAAAGGCTGCCCGACGCAGGAGATGGTCGAATCGTATCAGTCGAAGGACGGCAAAACCGTAGATTGGAGCAAATGGCACGGCGAGACGACCGAGTTGCCTCCTTACGATCAGCTGGAACCCCGTTTCGCTGCGACGGTTCTTTATCACGGAGCGCAATGGAAGGGGCATACAATGACCAACAGCGTTGGAGGTACTTACGGGCAGTATATGGATTATCGTAGCGACACCTATCCGAAGGGACGTACTACTACCGGTTATTATCTGCGCAAATACCTCGATGAAAGCCACACCGATTTCTCGGTTATCAAGGTCAGCACGCAGACTTGGGTGGAACTTCGTCTGGCTGAAATTTACCTCATCCGTGCCGAGGCGAACTATCGTTTGGGCGCTTCGGGGGCCGCTTTGGAGGATGTCAATGCCGTGAGACAGCGTCCCGGTGTGAATCTGCCCGCTCTTTCGGGCCTTTCGGGGAACGATCTTTTCAAAGCGATACGTCAGGAACGCAAGATCGAGCTGGCGTATGAAGGGCACCTCTATTGGGACATGCGCCGCTGGAAACTCGCCGACAAGGAGTATAACGGTTACCGTGTGCACGGACTGAAGATCACGCCGCATCAGGGCGCTTTCAAATTCGAGTATGTGGATTGTGATTTGCAGGACCGTAAATTCCTGGCGAAGACCTACGTATTCCCGATTCCTTACGATGAGTTGGCGAACAACTCGGCTATCGAACAGTATGACGAGTGGAAATAAATCTTGAATTACAATTATGAAAAATACCATATTTTCTTTCCTGACGGCGGCCGGTCTGCTCTTTGCGGGCTGTCACCAGCCCGACGAACTGTTGCCTTCCGTGTCGCGTAACGGCATCAACAGCGTAACCGCCCAATTCGTAAAGAACAATAGCGAGGGGGCAGCCGAATTTTACGGCGAATTCAAAGGATATCCGGCGGAGGGCAGCGATGAGATCACGGTCGAGATTCCGTGGTTTTATCCGGAGAGCAGCGATGATGTCGTGAGCGGTAAGATGCTCGACAAAATGCGCATCAGCCTGAATCTCGACGACAATGTTACGGTGGACCCTGCGGTCCTTTATATGAATTTGAACGAGGACAACTATATTACGGTTACCGATCAGCTCAAGCAAAAGAAGGTTTATAAAGTCAGGGGGCGGATCGTGAAGAGCAAAGCCTGTCTGCTGGAGGAGCTGTCGCTTCCGTCGCAGGGTTTGAACGCCATCATTGATCAGGAAACCAAAGAGGTGTCGCTGATCGCAGCCGGTAATATCGAACCTTGTACGGGAACCTACCGGCTTTCGTATCATGCTACGATTTCACCCGATCCGGCAACGACGGTTATCGACTGGAATGCGTCGCCCAAGCTGACCGTCACTGCGTATGACGGGGTAAGCAAGACGGTTTACACCGTTAAGAAAGAGGTTCCGGCGAAGGTTCCGACCGGTATTCGTTCGGGCAGTCAGAAGAACCTGTTCGTTTCCGAAACGTTCAAGACTGATTACGGAATGAGCGGAACGACGAATTATACGCTGGGCATTTTGGGCGATCACTTGCTTATTTGCTCCGGCGAGAGCGAGATCGTTTATGTCAACAAGCTTACCGGTGTCAAGGCCGGAACGGTGAATATGGGCGGCATCAATCTCGGTGGAGGCGCTATCACTTCGGATGAAGCCAACCATATCGTGATGTGTTCGATTGCCGCCAACGGTGCGTCGCAGACCATTTATCGTCTGGATCATGTTACCGATACCCCGAAGGAGGTCATGACCTGGTCGAATGCCACGGGCGGTAAGATCGGCAGCAAGATTTCGATCAAGGGCGATATAGACGCAGACGCCGTCGTCACGATCAACTGCTGGGCTTGGGCAAGTCCTGCAAACTGGAGTTCGTTCGTCCGTATCATTGTGACCGATGGCGTTTGGGGTACTCCCGAAAAGGTTACGATTGCGGGTTGCGGACTCTGGAACGGCGGCAATGTCGATGTGGAATATCTGTCGACGGATATTACCGGACCTTATTTCAAAGCCAGCTATTCGACCAATGGGGCGGAGTGGATCGACGGAGCGACCAATTCGCGTGTGGCATTTATCGACAAAGGCGCGAATGACGCCAATTCGAATTTTGCCAATGTGTCGTGCGCCGTCTTCAATAAGAGTCCGTTCGTCGCCGTGTTCGGCGGTTCGCACTTCGCTTACAGTGCATCGCGTGCCATCCTGCTCGATGTCGGAGACCGCAATCTCTTCACCGGGACGTTCGACAATACGAAAGCCAAGATCTATGCGTCGACGCCTAAATATCTGGCTGTTTCCGGAACGGCGAGCTGTGATATTCTGCTGAGCCAGTCGTCTGACGGTTATTATCTCTATCTTTACTGGATCGGCGGAAATACCAACTATATCCGTGCCGAACAGTGGGATTGTGTCGACAAGTAACATCCCTTCTGCCTGCATCCCTCTGACCGGGGATGCAGGTCCTAAAACAAGCATAATTTTGAAGATGAAAAAGAATATCAAATGGTTTGCGGCGGTTCTGGCGGCGTTGACGCTGGGATACGGGGCTGTTTCGTGCGGTTCGGATTCGAAGGAACCCGAATGGGAGTGGCCCGATCCCGACCCCGATCCCGATCCGGAGCCGGGGGTGGAGAAACCCCGGTTCATCTGGGTCGATGCCGCCGCCAACTTTCCCGATTTCGCCAGCAGCAAGGAGAATATACTGCGCGATCTGACCAAGGCCCGGGAGGCCGGATTCACCGATATTGTAGTCGATGTGCGGCCTACTACCGGCGACGTGCTTTTCCGTACGTCGGTGGTCGATCAGGTGGAGTGGCTCGGCGCATGGCTGCCGGGCGGATATTCCAAAGTCGAACGCACGGCCACATGGGACTACCTGCAGGCGTTTATCGACGCCGGAAAGTCGCTCGACCTGCGCATTCACGCCGCGATCAATACCTTTACAGGGGGCAACCAGACTTCGCTGGGCGGCGCCGGAGTCGTTTTTCGGGAGGAGGCCAAGCGGGCATGGACGACCGATCTGAATTTGGCGGGCGGCATTACGAACATCATGTCCACTTCGCAGTCCGCCAAGTTCTTCAATCCGGTATTGCCCGAAGTGCAGGAGTATCTCTGTTCGATGCTCAAGGACCTCGCGGCCTATGACGGACTGGCGGGAATCTTCCTCGACCGGGGGCGCTTCGACGGATTTACCAGCGATTTCTCGAATTATACGCGCAAGGAGTTCGAAAAGTATATCGGCCGGTCGGTTGCCAGCTTCCCCGCCGACATTCTGCCTGCGGGCCATACTTCGGGCATACCCTCGCCGGAGCCTGTGCATATGAAGCAGTGGCTCGAATTCCGGGCGAAGGTGATTCACGACTTTATGGAGAAGGCGCGCGCCGCCGTCAAGTCGGTCAATCCGTCGGTCAAGTTCGGCGTATACGTCGGGGGCTGGTATGCCAGCTACTATGATGTGGGCGTCAATTGGGCCAGCCCCGATTACGACACTTCGTCCAAATTTTCATGGGCTACGAAAAAATATATGGATTACGGCTATGCTGACCTGATGGACCAGATGCTGATCGGGGCCTATGCCTCTCCGGCGCGTGTTTACGGCACGACCGAATGGACCATGCAGGGATTCTGCCTGCTGGCGAAGGAGCGTACGATGGGAGCGTGCCCGATGGTGGCCGGCGGCCCCGACGTGGGAAACTGGGATGCCGACGACAAGGTGCCGCAGGAGGAGGAGAACCGGGCCATCACCGCCTCGGTCGCCGCCTGCATCAATGCCTGCGACGGTTATTTCCTGTTTGATATGATTCACCTGAAAAAAGCCGATCAGTGGTCTTATGTCAAGACCGGTATCGACGGCGTAATTAAAAAAGACTGATTGTGAAACGCATCGTAATATTGTTTTTGGCCGCCCTTTTCGCGGCATCCGGCGCTTCGGCGCAGAAATTCCATAACGCCTACTACGATACCCGCCGTGCGGCCCACGACGAAGAGGGGCTGCAACAGGGGGCGATCGTCTTTCTCGGCAACAGCATTACCGAGCAGGGGTGGTGGAGCCTGCTGCTCAAACGCGGCGACGTCGAGAACCGCGGCATCGGCGGCGACAATACCTTCGGCATGATCGACCGTCTGCCCGACATCCTGAAAAGCAAGCCCCGCAAAATCTTCCTGATGGCGGGCATCAACGACCTGATGGGCGGACAGCCCGTCGATACGATCGTGATGAACATCACCCGCATGGCGGACATGGTGCACGAGGCCGTTCCCGGCTGCCGGCTCTATATTCAGAGCGTGCTGCCGGTCAATACCCGGCGGCTGGCCTATCCCGGACTCAAGGGGCATAATCCGCAGGTGCGGACGCTCAATGCGCGGTTGGTGCAGTTGTGCGACGCCAAGCCGTGGTGTACGTTCGTCGATCTGGTGCCGCTGCTTTCCGATGCCGACGGCGAACTGCGCATCGACCTGACGAAGGACGGAATCCACCTCCACCCCGTGGGGTATGTGATCTGGACCGATTACCTCAAGAAACAGAAATACCTGAAATAACACGTCTTGCAGATGGAAAAGCGAGCTTATGCGGTCGATTTGCTGCGAGGGTTGGCTATCGTGGGAATGGTGCTGTCGGGACAGATCCTATGGCACGCTGAACTTCCTGCATGGCTGTTCCATGCGCAGGTGCCGCCACCGTCGTTCCGTTTCGATCCGTCGGTGCCGGGAATTACGTGGGTCGATCTGGTCTTCCCGTTTTTCCTCTTCTCGATGGGGGCCGCTTTCCCGCTGGCCCTGCGTAAGCGGCTGGAGCAGCGGGGTGAATCGGTGGCGTTGATCCTGACGGTCGTGGTGCGCAGGTGGGCGTTGCTGGCGCTTTTCGCCGTTGCCCTCGCCAACCTGCGTTCCGGGGTGACGGGAACGCTGCCGGGATGGGGTTCCTCGCTGCTGCAACTGGCGGGCTGGGGTTGTTTTTGTGCGCTCTTCATGCGCATTGACCGGTTTTCGGACCGGCAGAACCGCATGGTCTGTCTGTCCGGCGTCGCCGGCATCGCAGCCCTGCTGGCGGCCGCCCGGTGGGGCTGG
>OGRL01001906.1_pt1 | contig 14815 bp, 8 predicted proteins | sample 1553481 | NCBI WGS metagenome assembly OGRL01 (sample SAMEA2580036, study PRJEB22360) | human gut metagenome
TCCTCCGTTTGTTCAATACATCGGTTCCTGATTGCGGCTGCAAAGATAGAACAATTTATACCCCATTTCCAAATTTTTTATACACTTTTTTTCAAAAAAAATGAATCACTTTGGACAAGTTACTAATTTACAACAATATTATTCAACGTCTGTTTGTAAGATTCCATTTAGAATACCATAAAAACAAAAGAGTGTATTCAAAAATCGTTTTTTGATACACTCTTTCCAAATATAACTACTGTTATCCGGATATTTCAAAAATACAATACATCCGACACATCCACCCCATTCTCTTTCCCATCTCTGAGAAATTTTTGGTATTTCACCATAAGGTCAACCGGATAACCTGCCACTCCTTCATACTTCCGGATCATATTCATGGTTTTCAGATCCAGGACCAGCACGTCTCCTTTCAGTTCCTCGCCCATTCCTTCGGTATCTTCACCATAGCGGGAAATCCCTAACAATATTTCCTGTTCCGTCCTGGATACCGTCATACAGGTGATTTTATCATCAGCATTGTAACCGAAATCGGTCAATGTCATGATCCTATTCTGACTTCCCGGCGCATTGCCATTTTCCAGATCTCTCAGATTATAACGATACAGGCCGTTATCCGTTGCAAAAAACATATAACTCTCATTCTTCATCGGATAATAAGAGGTTCCGGAATTTATCACCTCACCAGGCACAATTACATCAGCCAGTACGGTAAAAGGGACGGCAGCGGTTTCGCTTGTCTTCGACGGAAGTTTCAGGTATAACATCCGGTAAACGGAACCGTTTCCCAAAACAGCGACAGCCTGATTCGGAGAAGCAGTATGTGTCCCGTACAAAAGTGAATAGCCGGCATAAATCCCCAATTCAGAACAAGCCCTATTAGCTGCAGAACTGTTTACATTGGCATATATAAACTGTCCTTCACTTTCATCAAACAAATATAACAATTCCGGAGAACTGTAGTTTTGTGTACCACTCCCGGTCAAAGATGCCAGAAACATAACCGGAGACAATTGCCCATGCCAGGGGCTTGCTTTTTGCATAAATGTCATATTCAAATCCACGTTGTACGCAGGCATAGCCATCCGTTGATCATGCCAAAGCTCATCATTGGCAATCACGAAAATATATCCTCCCAAACTCGTTGTAGTTGCAGACGTCGTCAAATGCCAGCAGGCTTTCACATCAAACTCCGTTATATCCGGCGGCAAAGTCATGGCACGTGAGATAAAAAAGTTATGATCCAGATACTTGTTTTCCCCGATCTCAACTAAGGTCTCCTCACTCAGACACTTCAACCGGTGATCCGTCTCTATTTTCAATCCCGAATTGACATTAGCCGCTTCAGGAATATAACACCGGTGAATCTTGCGTGGATTCGTTCCCAAACGGTTACCGGTCAATGCTTCATAATAATTCGGAGTAAAAGTACTCCCCTCTCTGTCCAGACGCTTAAAGGATAATTCTGCATGCCCCTGATACTTGCTTAAAACAAGGATACCGTCACCTGCCGTAGAACTGGACACATTGATTCTGAAATTTTTAAAGGCCTTCGTCCCCAATTCCTTATCGGTTACCACAAAACGTGCTGTATTAATCCCCAACGGGAAATTAGCATATACATTCAGATCTTTCGTCGTCGCCACAACCTTCTGGTTGACTTCCCACATATAAGTAAACCGGTTCGAATCCGAATACTGCGTTCCCTCCAAAGTCACGGGAATAGACAACAAATCCATCTGGTCACAAAGCACCAGGCTATCGATATTCTGTATGCTGATCTGGTTGATTTCCCGATAATCGTAATTTCCTTTATCATCATAACAGGCATATGCCAGGATAAGTAGGTATAAAAAAGTAATTATTTTTTTCATAATAGCCTCCTATTTAATTCAAGTCCGTAATCTCGACAAGTCCGTCCATCATAATCCGCATACCAGTCTCATCATCAATAATGATATTTTTATTCAACCATTCTCTCAATATCTGGGATTTCTTCGTCATATCCACCCCTGTTCCCACAAATGCATCTTCAATAGCGAAAATCGGATCCAGCTCAATCAGCTTACGCCATTTTTTAGGATGATAAAATCCGAGTTCCCCCTCATTGGCCGTCCACCAGGCTGGCGGAAACAAAATGTCATTGACAGATAATTTCATCTCACGCCCGTCTTCAATGCCCAGCTGAAAATCTCCTCCGGCAACAAGTGTAAGCATCAGCGTCTTGCTTTCAGGATTCCGAAGGCTTTTACTCAGATTTTTCCGGAAAACAACAATCCGGAGGGTATCCTGAAAACGGCCGGGACCAAATAATTGCTCCTCAGCCAGAGATACATAATCTTCATCGGCAACCATATCGGTCTCCCCATTTAAATAATTACCTTTTTCAAGTACTTTTACCCGGTAAGTACGTGGTTCTTCCGACGTATTACCTAAAACACGTACCACTATTTTAGCCGTATCTGCAACAACGTCATCCGAAAGTTTTCCAAAAGAAAAAACGACAGAATCCAGACTTACTTTGTTGCCCAGGCTATTTAATACCTCATACTGGAAATATATCCGGTTGACATCATCATACTGATATTCCACCTTCTGCTCACATCCTTGTAAATAAAGGCAAAACCATAAAAATACATATATAACTTTCTTCATTGGACAATTCAATTTTGTGTTCTGTTACCATACTCTATTTCATCTTCCGGGATCGGGAATACAAAGACATTATTATCAGCTTTCACCTGATCTTCGGAAGTATTTCCCCAGATATCGTGATGCAAACGCTTATAAGTTAAAAAGATCACTCCTTCCCCGATAAACTCTTTGCGTATTTCCCGCATGATCACGTCTTCGGTTACTTCCTGCGATACCACCTCTTTATGTGTCCTGGCCTGTTTGAAAGTCTGCAGTAATTCCGCAGCATGCCCCGGATCGTCTTCCATCCAACCCTCCGCAGCAATCAGGTACATTTCCGACAAACGGATTATCGGAACTTTCGGGAAAAAACGTTTACTATTATCAGAGGTATATTTTACAATATAAATTTCACTGTACCAATTCAAACGGTAATCATCCAGATCCCCTTCATATATGCTACTCTGAAACCCTACAGCCATCTGTAAATTACCGTCCGAACCAGTCACCCGTTTATGTATCGCTTCAGCACCTGTTTTTATAGCCTGGTTCCGTAGTGAAAAGATATGCTCACTAGAAAAAAGCAAATCTTTATCGGCCATATCCACATTCAAACTTTTCTCATAATCCAATAAGGCGAATTTTTTACTTTCAATCACCTCTTCAGCCAAACGACGGGCTTCTTTTTTATATTCTCCCCCCATATCCAGATAAACCCGGGCCAATAAAGCCTTTGCAGCATAATAATTCATTCGTGCAACATACTGGTCAGCCTGATCTTTATTTTCATCCACCCCGTTTCCTAATTCATAGGGTACCACCGAACAAATGGGATCATCTTTCAGGCATTCCAAAGCGTTTTCTAAATCCCCGACCACCAGATTCAGATATTCCTGTGTCGTATATACAGCAGGTGTCTCCACTCCGAACTTCAGCTGATAAGGTAAAATCCGGGCATCCTTATCCAGCTTCACATCGGGAGCAAACAAACGGTAAATATCGAAATGATGCATTGCCCTTAATGCCAATGCCTCACCCCGGACCTGATTACGCCGGGCATCCGACAGGACAGAAGCATTTTTATCACTCCACTCCAATATATTATTGATGGCTGCAATATTAGCATATAAAGCATACCATATGGAATAGATATAAGCCTCCATATCCTTGTCTTCATAATCATAATCCCTGAATATTTTCATGGCATTCGGCACCCGGGAATAATCATAAGTACGCGACATCACATCCAGCATGCCGAATGAAAGGGTCTGACCATATAGTCCCGCCGCCGACATATCATAATACACCCCGGCCAACGCTTCGGAAAATCCGCGTTCCGTACTGAACAATTCCGATTCTTCGCTCTGGTTTATCAATTTAATATCCAACCAGGAATTACAGGAGCATAACAAACACACCCAAACTAAATTCCATATGCTATTTTTCATTTTCATAAGTTCTATCTTTATCTGTTAACGACTAAAAAGTAACATTCAAACCGATACTGAAAGTACGTGCAAAGGGATAACTCGTCCCCCGTTCCTGTTTTACCGAGGACAAGCGGAACAGATCGGTAGAACTCAACAGCAGCTTCACTCTTTCCATATACATTTTCTGGGAAATCTTACGAGGCAACTCATATGACAGGGAGACACTTTGCAAAGCCAGCAAATTGTTATCAAATACCAGGCGGGTTGTCTGATAGGGCGCACTCGTATCGTCGATACGTCTGAATTTCGCATGATCCCCCGGTTCTTTCCAACGGTCGTACAATACCCGTTTATCAGCATTCTTAAGCGGATTAGCCCCTTCCACTTTCGAGGCCAGGGTAACATTATATATTTTTCCACCGTACTGATATTTAAACAGCATATACAGATTGAATCCTTTCCAGTTCAGATTAGTGTTCACATTTCCTTCGATTTTAGGCTTCATATCCCCACATTCGATCTTATCGTTATGGTTATATTCAAAAGTCATTTCCCCGTTACGCTTAATATAAATTTCATTCCCGGTAGCCGGATCGATTCCTCCGGAACGCACCACCATCAAAGCCGTCTGTGAACGTCCCGCCTCGAACTGACGATATACCACCGTTCCCTGGTTTGCCCGGTCATCGTTGGCATATTGATTGATGGTTTCCAACTGATTGGATAATTGGGTAATCTTACTCCGGTTATGGAAAGCGGACAAGGTGACATTCCATCTCAGATCTTTGACTGCATCCTGGATCAGGTTGAAACGCAAACGGGCTTCCACACCCGTATTTCTCAATTTCCCGATATTCTCCACATAATCGATAAATCCCGTCGAAGGAGCTACAGTTACAGGCAACAGCAGACTACGGGTATTTTTAATGTAAAAATCTCCGTTAAACACCACCAAGCCGTGCAAGAAAGTAAAATCCACTCCCACATTATAAGAAAGGGTTGTCTGCCACTTCAAACTCGAATTACCGTATCCGGCCAGACTAACTCCGAAATTTCCGTTATATTCCCTGCTAAAATCATACAAATAAGTTGTCAGCGCCTGGGTAGATGAAAAATTAGTTGTCCCCGTACTTCCCACCGAAGCCCTCAGCTTCAATGCGTTTTTCTCATGAGCATGCCAAAAAGACTCATTGTGCACATTCCAGGCTACCCCCAATGACCAGAAAGGAGCAAAACGCGAATTACGTCCGAATTTACTGGAACCGTCCGAACGAAAAGAAAAGTCCAGGAAGTAACGATTGCCGTACCCATAATTTACATTGGTAAAAAATCCTACCAATCTCGATTTATCATAGGTTCCCTGAGGACTGGTATTTTCCTGAAAAGCATTGGCTGCACCGATAAAAATCATGTCCGGATTGATAAACCCGACTCCGGTAAAAGACTCACCTTCCGTCTCCGATTGCATGATATTGCTTCCGACCCCGACATTCAGCATGTGTTTATCTATCGTCTTATTATAAGCCAGTGTCAAATTACCGTCAAACCGGTCACTCCGGGAATTTACCAGATAATAACTCCCCTTCTTTTTCGGATCCGTTTCTGTACTGTAATCCAGTGATTCCGGAGATTTAAACAAATCCCGCCGGTCAAACTGCCTGGTATAACTGAAACGCCCCTGTAAACGCAAAGCCGGAATAATCCTCCAGTCGATATTGAAATTATCCTGAACAGAGGTATAAGTGCTGGTATTACGCTTGGGCAGATTGGCACTGACCAACGGATTCCAGTCACCCGAAGAAAGTTTTTCCACAAACTCTCCGTTTTCGTCATAAATTCGGTCATACGGATTCTGGTTGGCATACAAAGAGAATTCATTGTACGGAGAATTCTTCGCTTTCACATTATCGACCGACAAGTCATTCCGGATAAAAAAGCTGGAACCGATATTGTAATTGAAAGTCAAGTTAATCCCCAACCGGTCCCGTCCGGATTTCTTCATGACTCCTTTATCCGTATCATATCGTAAATCCACGCCATAACGGAAATATTGATCTCCTCCTTCAAAATTGAGCGAATAACGCTGATTTAACGAAGTAGTCAGAGGCTGGGACAACCAATAAGTATCCACCCCTCTTTTCACCTCTTCCAAACGTGAATTATAAAGTTCTTCCAGTCGTACCTGTTCTGAATAAACAGGATCGGTATATACACCGGCCCGGCGTTCATATTCCAGTTTTTCCGCAGCATTCATCAAATTATAATCCCTCAAATCCGGGATTGAAACGTTGTAATTGGCATTCAGGTTTATCCGGATTTGTCCGGCTTTCGGACGGATAGTCGTAATGACAATCACTCCGTTGGCACCCCGAGACCCATATAAAGCCGTTGCACTGGCATCTTTCAGGATAGTCGTGGATTCCACCCGGTTCAGGTCCATATCATAGATCCGTTCTGCCGAAACCTCCACTCCATCCAGAATATAAAGCGGGGCATTGGGGTTTGTCGTCGCATCGTCAGCATTGGCCCTCAGGTCAAAACCATTCTCTCCCCGGATCGTAATATCCGGTATCACATTGGGGTTAGACCCTTGTGTAAGGCTCTCGTTCAAGCGGATAGAAGGATCGAAAGCATTCAAAGCCTGAATCATATTCAAAGCCCCGACTTTTTTCAGTTCCTCGGTATTGATGGTTACCTCCGAACCTGTAAAACTCTCTTTCGATTTCTGGAAATACCCCGTCACAATCACTTCGTCCATCTCTGCAGCCTCCTCCTCCATGACGATAGTCAATTCTTTCCCTTCCACATAATTCACCTCCTTTTTACGCATTCCAACAAAGGTACACACCAGGACGACAGCCTTGCCACGGGGTACCTGAATAGAAAATCTTCCATCCATATCCGTAGCAACCCCCAGGTTCGTACCCTTGATAACGACAGTCACTCCGGGCAAGGTATGTCCCTGTACATCTACAACTTTTCCTTTTATGGTCTGTATCTCCTGCTCAAACTGATCCTGTCCCTGTTTAGCAGTAATGACCACCGTATTATCGATCAACTTGTATTCCAAATTGGTTCCTGTCAAAATATGATCCAATACTTCCTGAAGATTCAAATTCGAGTAATCCGGATTCAGACGATCCAGCTCACGTACATAATCATGATTATAAAGGAAAGTCACTTTGGATTGGCGTTCAATCTCTTTAACGACCTCTGCAAAGGTCACATTCTTCATTTTCAATGTGATATTTTCCTGCGAATATCCTTTCGCAGTCACTTGAAAAGTTTGTAACACAAGTAATAAAGTCATCAGCTTCATCGTCCGCATCATTCGTCCCGGGAGAAATACACCGGGAAATTTCCTGTTTTTCGTTTTTTTCATAACTTTGTTTGACTTATAAGTAAATAAATACCAGAACGGACAGGCGGCCGATTCCCTACATCGGCTACCTGTCTTTTATTCTGCGATATAAATAGTAGTTCCTGAAACATTAAATTTTGCGGGACAAGCCAGAGCCAGCATCGATACGATCTGTCCGAAATCATCATAACGTCTTAAATTACCGGTAAATTCAATATGCCGGGCTTTTTCCGACTGAAACACCACCTGCACATCATACCAGCGCGACAAAGTCCTCATAATATCTTCCAGAGTCTGACGTTCGAATATAAACCTCCCGTTTTTCCAACCGATATATGCCTGTACATCCACTTGCTTTTTAACTAAATTACCAGTCTTCAGCTCTATAGCCCCCTGTTCATTCGGGTACAACAATATCCGTTTTTTGCCGGTGAACATGCATACCCTCCCTTCCACCAGGGTGGTCTGAATCATTTCTTCATCCTGATAAGCCCGGAGATTAAAAGAGGTTCCCAACACCTGTACCTGCACCTTTCCCATCTCTATAATAAAAGGGGACGATTTATCAGAGGCCACCTGAAAATAAGCCTCTCCCTGCAAACGTATCCTTCGTTCCCCGGAGGGAAAAACAATCGGATATTCCACTTCACTCTCCGAGTTCAGCCAGATTTTCGTTCCGTCGGACAGTATAAGTACAAATTCTCCCTTACGGGGAATACTCAAAGAATTATACAATAGCTCTTCCGGCAAAGACGGAATATTCTGATACACTAAAGAGGCAGACGAAGCCTTAGCTACAGAACCGTCCTGCTGCTTTATAGAAGTGGCAGTATCTCCGCACAAATGAATCTGTTCCCCGTTGGCCAAGGTAAGGACAGCCTTACTACTACCAGCAGGAATGACAGATGTCGATACCTGAGGAACAAGCGTACCGTTCCTGTCTTCCCGGAGCCAGCACCAGTAAATTCCTATTGCAATCAGACATACAGCTGCCACAGCAGCTAACCCACGCAACTTCCTGTAAGACCATGGACGTTCCCTTGCTATTCTTTCAGAAAAAGCAGTATACGCAGCAGCCGGATTTATAGACAAATCCAGTTCGCGTTTCCGCCTGATATAGTCACGATCATTCAGATTTTCAAATTGTTGCTGATGTTCCGTTGATTTCTTCAGCCAAAGCCTGAGTTCTTCCATCTCCTCTTCTGAGATAGTCTCCTCCTGATAACGCAAAATCAAATCAGCAATCCGAAATGCTTTCTCACTTTTTAATTCCATATTTTCTGCCTTTTGTATAAAGACAGGAAAAAACTAAAAAGTGGGCAAAAATTTAAAAAATTAACAATGCTAATATCCAGAAATTACTCAACCGTATCCGCAGCATCTTCATACCTCTCTTTCTATAAGCCTTTACAGCCTCTTCGGTTATCCCCAACAAAGAGGCGATCTCCGCATTGGTTTTCCTCTCCAGTATCAGATAAAAGATAGTCCTGATTTTAGGGGGTAAAATATCAATTGCCTGTTTCAATGCCAGATACACCTCTTCTTCGATGATCTGCGATAGAAAAAAATCAGCTTCAGCTTCCCCGTTTAATTGTAAGTATTTTTTCTTCACCTTATCATGTTCCAAATAATTGATACACCGGTTTCTCACTGATATATACAACCAGGATTTCAAAGATGCTGCCTCTGTTTCCAGAAATCATAAATGACATCCTGTACCAAATCCTCTGCCAGATCGGTATCTCTCAAATATTTTGCAGCAAACATGACCAATGAGGAATAATATAAATCAAACAAACGTTTATAAGCCTTCTCATCTCCTTCTACCAACAGTTTCAGCCAATGTTTTTCATATTTAATTTTATCTTCCACCCCATTATGATTTAAAATGCACTACTCTCTGTATTTTATAAATACAAATTTATCCAATTTCTTTAATTTTTCAAGCTTCTCCTTTTTATCTTCATCCTCTATTCATTGGATTCCACGCTTCATCTCCGATAACTTACATCCAAAAATAGACGGAGGGAATATGGGGATGGAAACCTGTCCAATCCTCTCTGTTTACAACTGGATAATGTATAAAAAATCGAAGACTATAATACACAAAAAGGAAAGTGGAGACACAAAAAATCAAATAATCCGTCACAATCCCGTTGAAAAACAATAAAAAAAGAACTGTCTAAAAGTGAAATGCCCCCAAAAGTTTTATGTCCAACTTTTTGAGGGCACTTCATTTCTTAGACAGCCCCTGGTTTCATCAAAACACTTTCGATCTTTTCTTTCCCCGGTCTATTTCGGATTATAGGGCCGGGTATCCAACGGCAATCCCCACTGCGGATTATATTTTATAATGTTATTCGGAATAGGGAGAACGTAATATTCGGAATTTATCGAAGCCGAATAAGTCTGAGTTCCGATTTTGTGCTCGATAGTGGTTTTACACCACGGCTTGCCATTATCCAATGCCAAACGTTTCAGATCGAGCACACGCTGGAAAGTTGCAATCGGTAATTCCCTGCGGCGTTCTTTCAGGATTTCCTCCAACAACTGATCTTCAGTCAGGGCAGCTCCATTGGGAAGGTCCGTACTTCCCTGCGTATTGTCATACCTGTATTTCCTGAGGGTATTCAGGTCAGACAAAGCTTCTGTTTTCCGACTGTTCCGGGCGTATGCTTCTGCTCTCATCAACAACAGTTCAGGATAACTGAATCCTTGTGTCATTTTTATTTTTACATCCCGATAATATTGTAAGACAATCCCGTCATCATACTTCGTATCCCCTACAGTCGTCGCATATCCTAAATCCTTCAGCATAAACAACCGGTATCTCAAATCCGTATTTTTATCGAAAAGAGAGATAAACTCTACCGAAGGATAACCACTGCTTCCCATCCCTCCTGAAGGAGCAACCCGATAGAACAACATTTCCCGGTGATAGGTCTGTCCCAAATAATCGTCCTGGCCCTTCAAATCCAATGATACCTCCACATCAGTACCCGGAGAAGGACTGGCCTCCGGATCGGGTTCATAGTAGAAATCGTTGTAATTATAAATCAAATTATCCACCGAACCTTGCTGAGCTAAGGCCGATGTCCAGGCCATATCTGCATATTCCAGCATTTTTCCGAAATCACGTGCAAACATGTAATAATAAGCCATCAAAGTCTGTACTGCACATCGATTCATACGGGCAGGATGGTTTACATTATCGGGAACACTCTTCAGAGCGAAATCGATATCCGCTTTGGCCAGCCCGAACACCTCGGCCGTTGTGGATAATGCCGGATTAGCTTCTGTAGGAGAAGCTGCGGTACGATAAGGAATCGTTTTTGTATCGTTAGCTCCGGCAGGATCATAAACAGGTCCGTAAATCATGGCCATTGTCAGATAAGACCACGCCCGGGCAGCCCGGGCCTGTGCCGACAATTCCTCAGCCAATTTCGCCGTCTTTTCATTCTTTACGTCATTTACCCCGTCAATCTCATTGTTCAACAAACCGACGGCACGATAAGTACCCCATTCCCAAAAATAATCGGGTTTTTCAGGATTACCGTAAGGCAATTTAAACGTATAGGCAGCGTAGCGGTTAATGTTCGGATGGGTTGCGGTATAATTATAATTGGCACTATTCTCACTGATTTGCAGGTTATCTCCCAAAGAAGCGAGAAGCGTACCTTTATTATTGTCCATATAGTACCAATCTACCGTATACGTATTATTGAGTATATTCTCAAACTCTTCTACTTCCGTAGGAATCAATTTTCCGACAGGCTTGACATCCAAAAAATCATGACACCCCATAAACAAGCCCACCATTAAAGAAATAGTCAATAATTTCGCTTTCATAAGTATATATATTTAGAATGAAAATGATAAACCAAAATAAAATTCAGGACGCAATGGCAATGACGTGAATCCCTGTTCCGTAAAATTATTATATGCTCCTGTCATATTCACCTGAGCAGTTTCCGGGTCTATATCCGTCCCCTTAGCCGTCACAGTCCAAATATTGCGTGCCTGGAAGTAAGCCCGAACATTGTTTACTCCTACAGAAGACAACCAATGTTTAGGGAAGGTATAGGCAAGCGTCACATCCCTCAATTTCATATAACTGGCGTTTCCGGTCAGGAAATCGGTATAAGGGAAATACCAATGTTCCGTACTTCCACTCCGGAGTTGGGGATATTTTTTGGTAGCTTCATCTCCCGGCTTTTGCCAACGGTCGGCAACATGACGATTCTGATAATTCATACCATAGAAACCGTCTTTACGGTATTGATGCCCTAATTTGGCGATAAACATAAAAGAAAGCTGAACGTTTTTATATTTGAACGCATTGGTAAACGACAAATCATATTTCGGACGTACCGTACCCAAATATATAATATCATCGGTAGTCAAGTTAGCGAGCCGGTCTTTCTCTCCGTTTGCCGAATACCCCAAAGCTTCTCCTTTATCGTTCAGACCCGCATATTTAAATCCAAACATAGCGTCGGCAGGGTAACCTTCAGCTAAAATAGGTGCCATACTGGCCCATTGGCTGGTATACATCCGGGTTACATTATATGTTTTAACTTTATTTTTATTATAACTGAAATTGAAAACCGAATTCCAGACGAAATCCTGTTTTTTGATAATATCGGCATTAACAGAAAATTCTACACCATTGTTCTGCATTTCCCCGACATTTTTTGTCAGACTGCTGAATCCGGTCGTCGGGTCGATGGCATCTCTGGCCAACAAATCGGAGCTGTTCTTCAAATAATAATCGAAAGTCAGATTTATACGGTTATCGAATAAAGCGATATCGGCACCGATATTGGTCGTTTTTGTCTTTTCCCAACGCAATTGATTGTTTGGAGGAGAAGCAATACTATAAGAAACTCCACCGGTCATTTCCTGATAAGAGCCTGCCGCAAGCATCAGGTACGGACCTTCGCTTAAAGAAATATTTCCGTTGATTCCGTAAGAAGCCCGCAGATTTAAACGATCGATCCAGGAGACGGAGAAGAATTTCTCTTCAGCCAATTTCCAGGTTGCTCCCACCGACCATAACGGTTTATACCGGTATTTCGAATCTGTTCCGAAGAAATTGGTCAAATCCAACCGTACACTTCCGCTAACCAGATAACGGCTGTCGAATTCGTAAGAACCGTTTCCATACCAGGAAACAAAACGGTTATCCCGCAAATTATACGCCCCGTTTTTTAAAGAATAAACCGTAGTCGAGCCGAACAACATATCCGCCTTATTCAAACCTGAATTCCAATCTTTTATATTTACCGGGATGAAAGATCCTGCCGTCGGATTATATCCCAAACGGGTCGCATACTGATTATTACTATAAGTACTTTTGCGTACTTCATTTCCGGCAAGGAAGGTCACCCGGTGCCTGTCATTCAGAAACGAACGGTTAAAGTTGATCTGAGTCCGGAGTGTCCAGCTTTCATTGATGTTACGCCATTCATCGATCATTGCTCCGTCCGGAAAATAATGACTGGCGTTGTTTGTCTTGGAGGTTGCATCATTGTATTGAATCCTGATACGATAAGCATCCCGGTCATAAGTCGTTTTCTCCACTTTATTTCCTCTGGTCCAAATCCCTCCGGTCTCGATATTCAATCCATCGATAATATATATCTTTAAGGTTCCTCCCAAACGAGTCTGAATATCTTCCGTATCGGTCGTCTCCTTACCCACATCCTCAATCGGATTATAGCTCCAGTCCTTCATATTAGCGATTTTCTCATAATTGGCAATTTTATAAGTACTGGTCGAAAATACCGTCGTCGGTTTGCCCGTCTCCGGATCGACCAGATTATCATAAGGCTGTATCAACGAAGTATTGGTATAACCCAACAAATCGCTCCAACCTCTTACCGGATGTTCATCTTTAGTATATACGACATTAGCCATTAATCCCAACGAAATGTATTTGGACGGTTTCCAGTCGTTCTTCAAATCGAAAATCAGACGGGAATTGTCGGAATGAATCATATTTCCCCGATTATACATATAATTGACAGCTGCATTAAACCGGTTTTTCTCCGTACCGCCATTGATGGCTATATTATGCTGATGGCTGAGCTGATTGCGGTAAAAGTATTTCTCCGCCTGCTTCAAACCGTTTATATTCCGCAATTTATCGATTTCAGCCAAAGCTTCTGCCTCAGTCATATTTCCTTCCCGTGCCTGCATCATCAGCCAGGTCACTTTACTCATATTGCTAACGGATTGCGTACTGGGACGGTTCGGATTCTGGTAATACAAATCTAATTCCGCATCGATATAATCCGAAGTCGACGCCCGGTTCAATTTAGATAATTGAGGCTTTAAAATCGTACTTACAATTCCTTTATAAGATACGTTAAAACGATCGGCAGCCCCACGGGTAGTCGTTACTACAATCACACCATTAGCAGCTCTGGACCCATAGATAGAGGCAGCGACCCCATCTTTCAGCACTGTAATATTCTCAATATTCTCAGGATTAATCGATTCGAGCCCCCCCTCGATAGGATAACCGTCCAACACCACCAAAGGCTCGTTTTCCGCATTGAAAGTTGACACACCACGGATTTCTATTTTACCGTCTTTATCCAGTACAACTCCAGTGGCCTGTCCTTCCAGGACAGAACTCAGATTCGACTGTAATTTTGTCTCGATATTCCGGGGAGTTATCACTCCGAACGAACCGGTAGTCCGTTCTTTCGAGATAGTTTGGTAACCTGTAACAATCACCTCATCGAGACTTTCGGCAGCGCTTTCCAAGACCACTTTCAATTCCTGATTGTTTCCGATTTTTATTTCCTTCGTTTTCATGCCCACAAAAGAAAATTGCAAAATCAGGTTGGGCTCATCGTCCACTTTGATCTCAAACCGACCATTGATATCGGTCGCAACACCTGTCTGGGTACCTTTCACTATAACAGAAACTCCGGGAAGGGTAATTCCTTTTTCATCTTTGACAATTCCCCGGATCAGCCTTTTCTGTTGTATCAGAGTTTCCAGCACCTCCCGACTGTTTTCCCTGTCTTTGATTACCACAACATCCCGCAGGAAAGTGTAAGTAAGTTCCGTCCCCTCCAATATCTCATCCAATGCCTTCTCTAATTCCAGATCATGAATTTCGATCCGGCGGTTCCCGATATTTTTCAATTTCTCCTCATTATAAAAAAAACGGACACCGGTTTGTTGTTTTATTTTTTTAAATACCTGACGCAACTCTGCGTTCTCCATGATCAGGGAAACCTTTTTCAATTGTGCATTTGTTGCAGCAACTACCGAAAGATTCAACATCACAGTAAACAAAAGGCATAATTTCATAACCCGGAATAAAGGATTAAAATTAATGGGTACACTACGCCCATACACTTCGTTTTTTTTC
>OGRL01001918.1_pt1 | contig 14760 bp, 9 predicted proteins | sample 1553481 | NCBI WGS metagenome assembly OGRL01 (sample SAMEA2580036, study PRJEB22360) | human gut metagenome
TCGTCTTCTTTCTGCCTAAGTGTTACAAGAGATTTCGCATATATCGTCCTTTTTTCCCTAATCCTGATTTCATCGGAATGAGTGGCAAATATGTGGTTGATGGATTGTCCTTTATTAACCAGCGGCATTAGTAAATCATTTAGTTCCAATAACCGTTCAGGACTGGTACGAATGCCTTTCCTTGATGAACTTAATTCTTTGACGTATTCAGCGTGCGCCCGATGAGCAGTGTAGTAGGCATGGTTTCTTTTGCATGTCTTCTCATTTGGACAACGAGTGCAAACATAAGGCGGTTTATCCAGCAAAGGACAATGTGCAGAAATGTACTGTGAACATAAGCTTTTACAGTCGAATTCCGTACATGTTTTGCAACGATGGGAACAAGTGTAAATTGATTCCTGATCGCATATGTTTCTGCGTAAGCAAGAACGATAATTAATGCAGTCATTCGATGTATACCGGAAACCGTTAACAAAGCAACGGTGGTTCTTAATTTCGCAAGAGATTGTGGTTGCTGAGCGGTTCAGTCTTTTAGCAATAAAAGAGAAAGACATATCCTGGGCGAGATATTTTTCAATAATTGCCCGGTCAGTTAAAGTGAGATGTTTACTCATAGGTCTGCTCCTTTCTGGTCAGACAGCATATGAGTATTATCCTATAAAAAACAAGATTTGTAAAAGTAAACGCACGATTGTAAGAGTAAAAGTAGGCAATTTCTGGCGTTAAATTTTACAATTAAAGCATTGCCGATAAAATTGCAAGTCCTTTTTATCGGACACATTATTTTGCATAATGACAATAAGAAAATATCTATAGAACTGAAAGAAGGGATTTTTATGGCGGTTACCAATAATATCAGAGAAATCCGGGAACAGCGTGGCATTTACCAGGATGACCTTGCCGCTGCTATCGGATACAGCACCAAAACTGTCGGCAGGATAGAACGTGGGGACAGCACCCCATCTGCCGAATTTATGCTGCGGATATCAAAGTACTTTAATATGCTGGTGGAAGATGTATTCCATGTGGAAGATTGAGTCGGAGCAGCAATCCGGCTCACCTTCTATTTTGGACAGCTTTTCATGTCCTTATCAACAACTATAGTTTTTTGATAAATGCTTGACTGTAAACCTTGTTTATAGCTTATTATTAAGTAAAATAGAGTTGCTCGAAAGGAGGGCATAATATGACTATAAAAGACGTAGAAGAGCGAACAGGTTTATCCGTTCTAATATCCGTTTTTATGAAAAGGAAAAACTTATTGAGCCTTCGAGAAATGAAAGTAATGGTTATAGAGATTATTCTGAAAATGATGTGGAAAATATAAAGAAGATTGCATATCTACGTACATTGGGAATTTCTATTGAAGATATACGAAGTATTATATCCGAAAAAGTAACATTGCAGGAAATGCTTGAGAAGCAAAAGGAAGTATTAAAAAATCAGATTACTGATTTGAATAAGGCGAAACTCATGTGCGAAAAAATGCTGGATGAAGAAAGTATTAGTTATGAAAAATTACAGGTAGAACAATATGTAACAGATTTGCATGACTATTGGAAAAATAATCGAACTGTTTTCAAACTGGATTCAGTCAGCTTTTTGTATATATGGGGAAGTATGCTTACCTGGACTATGATTACCGCACTATGCTTGATTATTGGGGCTTTGTCTTATTCTAAGTTGCCGACAGAAATTCCAGTACAATGGAGTAAAGGAGTGGCAACATCCCTAGTTAATAAAAACTGGATTTTTATTTGTCCTGTTATATGTATCATAATCCGTTATTTATTAAAACCTTTTATCGTAAAGGTCAAACCACTCGCCTTTCACCCGGCCTATTTTTAGTGCATACTTGAGAAAAACAATAGATTTTTCAAGGGAGGACTAAAAACTATGGATCAGTGCACTCATGAAGTTCGTGCAGAGTACTGGAAAAAGATCATTCAGGCCTATGGTCAAAGACCAGCAGGCCAGTCAGCCAAAAGCTGGATGGATGAGAATGGCATCTGTGAACAAAGCTATTATCACTGGCAGCGACGGTTCAGGAAACAAGCGTATGAAGAAATGAAGGAAAACGCTTCAGTTCCTGCTGTGGCAGAGAAAACAGAACTGACTTTTGTTGAAATTCCATGCCACACTTCTGCGGGTACAAATACATACATGGTTTCCGACAAAACTGTTGCAACGATAAGGACGGCAACGTTACAGATTGATATCTCCAATGAGATCTCAAATGCTCTTCTGATCCGGATTATCCGGGAGGTGTCCCATGCTTGAAGATGCTGCTGGTATTCGCCGTGTCGTTCTTGCCTGTGACACGGTTGATCTGAGAAAAGTCATTGACGGGCTGGCAACGATCATAGGTGATAAGTATGGTCAAAATCCATTCGAAAAGGGAACACTCTTTTTGTTTTGTGGAAAGCGTTCCGATCGGTGCAAAGGACTCCTGTGGATGGGTACCGGATTTTTGCTTCTATATAAACGCTTTGAAGCAGGACGGTTATCCTGGCCAAGGAATACCCAGGAAGCAGCGGACCTGACCGAAGAACAGTACAAGTATCTTATGATGGGGTTAAATCCCCTGAATCCAAAAATCAAAGATGTCGATCCGAAAAATATCTATTGAAACGTTTGTGCAAAACAGAGAAAATATATTTTCTGTTTTGGTACGGAAAAGAACTGCTGTCGCTTACAATGGATGACCGGATCAGGACAATCCGTTCGCCTGATATCAGGCAGGAATGATGCAGTTGCACTTTGAAAACCCTATATTTCCAAAGGATGATATAAGTATTCTGATGCCTTCCGTAACAGGAAAAAATGACGGACCCTGCCGCAATGCTGATTAGCATTTGCCACAGATTTCTGTTATACTTCTCCTATGAAGAAAGGCGGATATCATGTGTAAAAAATTCACTCCAGATGAACTGAACAAGATGGATCATGAAACCAAGATGTCATCTGCCAGATGCAGGACCGGCTTGACCGGTTGGAACAGAACTATGAAAACCTCGTAGAGCACGTTCGGCTGGCAGATCAGCAGCGTTTTGGCCGGCAGACAGAAAAGCTGGATGATATCGCCGGACAACTTTCTTTTTTTAATGAGGCGGAAGCGAATTATGATGAAACAGCTACAGAGCCAACTGTGGAAGAGGTCATTGATCCATCCAGAAAGATGCCGCGAAAGCCTAAGAAAAAAGGTCAGCGTGAAGAAGACCTGAGGGATTTTCCACAGGAAGTAATCCCTCATGATATACCGGAACAGGAATTGAATGAAGCTTACGGTGAAGGAAACTGGAAAAGTATGCCAGATAAGATTTTCTGGCAGCTTCGTTTTGAACCGGCCAAATGGACTGCGGAAAAACATGTCATAAAAGTGTATGTTGGAACAGATGGTGCGCATCAGGATGAATTTCTCCGCGGCGATCATCCGGAAACGATGTTTAAAGGAAGTATTGCAACTCCTTCACTTGAAGCCGCAATCATCAATGCCAAGTATGTAAACAGCAATCCGCTTGACTGTATTTCCAGAGACTTCCAGGCAAATGGTCTGAATCTGTCCAAACAGACGATGTCAAACTGGATGGTGTGGACGGCTGAACGCTATTTATCGCCAGTGTGTGATCTCATGAGAAAACGTCAGCTGGAAGCACACGTAAATCAAAGCGATGAAACGCCTGTGGATGTAATTCATGATGGCAGACCTGCAGGCAGTAAAAGCTATATGTGGGTTCACATAACTGGAGAGTTAAGTCTGGTGCCGCCGATCATTGTGTATGAATACCAGAAGACGCGTCACAGCGATCATCCGAAAGCGTACTATAAGGACTTTGACGGTGTTCTTATGACCGATGGTCTGGAACAGTATCATAAGCTGGAGTGGGATCTGCCCGGTGTAAAAAATGCGAACTGTATGGCTCACGCAAGACGTCACTTTGCAAATGTGATCAAGGCGATTGGAAAAAGCAATCCTAAAGCAGTCGAGTCATCCGTTGCGTATAAAGCACTTGTACGGATCGGAGCTATTTATGATCTGGAAGGAGCTCTGAAGGAGCTGACCCCAGAAGATCGCTTAAATGTGCGGCAGGCTTCTATCAAACCTCTGATTGAAGAATTCTTTTCCTGGCTCCGAAAGCTGCAGGCAGACGAGTCAGTGCTTCCAAAGAGTGAAACCGCCAAAGGCATCAACTATTGCCTGAATCAGGAAGAATACCTGAAGGTGTTCCTGTCAGACGGAGAAGTGCCGATTGATAACCTGGCGAGTGAACGTGCGCTGAGGACTTTCACGATTGGCCGTAAAAACTGGATGACCATCAATACGGTACGTGGAGCTGATGCCAGCGCAATCATCTACAGCGTTACGGAGACTGCCCGGGCAAATGGTCTGAATGTCTACTACTACATGAAGCATTTGCTGACAGAGCTGACGCAGGTTGTTCGTGCCGATGGAAGCATAGATGAAAAAGATTTGGAAATACTCATGCCGTGGTCAAAAGTCCTTCCGGCTGAGTGTTACAAGCGTCGCAAATAGGCGGCGCTGTATTTGGCGTGGAGCGAAGAATTTGACCTTTACGTAGAAACCGCCATTTTATAACCAAATAATACACAATTTAAACTACAAATATAAAATGTGAGTATGCCCACAAGTATACTCACATTTTTTGCTCCATCAAGTTAAAGTTGCTTTTTATGCTTAATAGTTATATCTGTAAGTAGGTATATTTACTTAATAAGCGAAGCAAATAATAACCAAATGAAAGTTTTTGATTTATCTTTTGCTATTGTAAAATAGTCATCTCTTCAGCTATCGTCATTATAAATTTGGACAAATTATCACTTTCCGCAATAAATAGGTGACTCCCAGGAACCTTTATCAATTTAACATCCGAATAATATAAACACCAATCTAACGAACACTTTAAATTAACATTTATATCTTGATCTGCAAAAATTACCGTAGCAGGAAGACTGCTTTCCTCAGTATATTTTGAACAAGAATAAAACATATTCATATCAGCTTCTATAATTGGTAAATAAAAATCCATCATAGCAGAATAGACCTCTTCTTCTCGTATTCCTGTATCACACATCATCTTTTTTATCGTTTCTGATACACTTTTTTTAATACTTGCTGTCGAAATACAACTATATCTTATATAACTTGGAGGCGTCGAAGCAACAAGAATAACACGTTTTAAGTACCTGTTATTATTTAAAATAACACTCAATCTGTATGCAACATTTCCGCCCAAACTATACCCTAACAATATAGTAGGACAAATTAGTAATTCTTCTAATACTGGTAAAAGATAATCAATATAATCATCCATATTAAACAGTAACGAATCTTGATTAACATCATGCCCCGGCATATTAATAAAAACTATTTTTGCATTTACTACATGTATTTTTTTTGAAAAAAAGTCAAAAGAATTATGCATTCCTCCCGCGTATGTGAATATAATTAATTGAATTTTAGGTTCTTTACAATCAGACAAAATCTTATAATATTTCTTATTCATATATGTTCTCCATCCGACCTATAATTTTGTCCAAAATATCTTCCTTTAAAGTCGATACAATTTCGATATTAAGCTTCTCCAGATTATCTGATATATTAATGCTCATTATTTTATCATAAATTCTATTTTCAAAATCGTCAAAAACTTTATTTACTATGCTAGTAACACCTTCACTATATGCTTCTTTGATCTGAAAATCTTCAATTTCATAATTAAATTGAAATGGAATATAATTATTTAAACATTGCAGTTCTACTATCCCTTTTTGTTTATGCATCGCCTCTTTATAGGCATTGATATCGTCTTCTCCCTTTTTATAACAATACACTACTTCATCATGCATATCTCGTACAACATTATAATTCATGTTATATTTTATCCTTTGATTAATTAGCGTAGAAAAAAATATATCTTCATTAAGTTCCGAAGATATCATTTTTACTATACTATATATTAATTGTTCTTTCTGCACACCTTTTTTTCTTGGAAGAATCATAAATCGTTTAGTTACTCGATTTTCAACCATTGTGCTATAATCGATGCTCAATTCAATAGAAGAATTCATGAACTCTGGTTGTATAACCTCATTTTTTTCTTCTTTATCATCAAATCGGAGTTCATAACTTTCATCAGTTATACTTTTCTCTAACTCTCTTTCCAATAAAGAAAGTGAATATCCATCTGCAATCGCATGTGAAATCACCCATAATATATAGTTATTACCGTTATCCTCAATAAGATAAGCCATATGTAAAAATTTATTCTGAAATTCAGAAAAATATGTTTCAATATCCAATATTGCTGTATCATTAAAATTCCTTTTATTTATACTTTTCAAAAAAAAGGACTCTACATCACCTTCTTTCCAATAATATCTGCTATTCTCAAAAATACAAAACGAACCAAGTAATATGTGCTTTTTTATTATTTTTTCAAAAGCTTTTTCTATTTTTTGCTTAGAATTGCCACCAGTAATATCTAATATTAGATAATTAAAATTATTCCTATACTGCTTCCAATTCATTAAATACTCATTTTCTAATATTGATGTTTTTTTTTGAGTACTTTCTGTAATTGCATTAACGATTGATTTTCTAAAAGCTCCGTCAAACTTACATCAAAATCGTATTCGATATTTAGTTTTTTCAATAAGGAAAACAACTGCAATGAATCCCCCCCTAAATCAAAAAATGTTGCTTCATTGCTTAAATCATCATCAATGTCAACTTGTAAAACATCTTTCCATGCCTCTATAATTGCATGTCTATATGAGTCAGTTTGAACATTTTTCTCTTTACCATACTTGTTTAATGTCTTTTCCCATCTATCAACAAAATCTAAAATCTCTAATTCAATAGAATTATCATATAATATTTCTATCACTAATTCGTCTTTATATTCTATTGCATTGATACTTAAAGGAACATTTGTTTTTTCAACACTGCTTATATCTGTAATATAATCCTCATAAAAGTCCTTCTTTTGTATCACTTCTGCCTCAAAAGAATACAATACATCATATCGCACCGAGGATTTAAGTGCTCCGAATTGCGGGCTGTTTTTATACAATGTGAATAATTCATTTTGAACTTTTTTCATTGTTTCATCATCCAAATCAGAGACTTCATAAGTATACGGAATAGTTTTTACCAAACAACCAATTCCTATCCGCCCATCTTTATCAATATTATTCGTTACCGAGAGACCAACAGTAGGATTATCTATATGAAATACTTTTTCCAAAGTTTGCAGCAAAGAAACCACTAAGAATGAATTAGTTGTTATATTTCTCTTCTTTAACTCCTTTTTATCCTCATTAAAATTGTTTAGTTGAATTGAAATATTTTTAATCTCATTATTTCTTTTATAATTTTCAAATAATAAGCGTCCATTAAAAGAATCAAAATAATTTTTCCAATAGCTAGATGGCTCAAAAATAACATTACTATTCTCTTCAAAAAGAAAATTATTTATATACGATTTCTTTTTGTCATTGAAATATAAATCAAATATCTCATGTAAAATAACATCACAGCTCACACCATCCATAATTAAATGATTGTAGGTTACTATAAACTCACTAGTTTGTTTTGAAGAAGCTATGACTAATATTGAAAACATAGTATTCGTATTTATTTCTGATACCTTTCGCACTTCTGCATCACATAAATCATCTATATTATCACAATATACATAAGAAAAGCTGTTTTGCATCTTATCCATAACAATCTGTACGGGAATGTTATTCTTTTCTCTTACCACAGAACGTAATATAGGATTACTTATTACTACATCCTCAACACATTTACAAAGCTTCTTTTCATCAAATAAAAGATTAAATGTATATTGTTCTTGATTAACAAGTAAACTCCTGTCGTCATTCAATTTCTGAAGCATAAATATTTCTATTTGAGTTTCATTTAAACTGTAAACTTTTCCTGCATTATGCATATCTTCCCCTGTATGTTCCAACAAGTCGACTATATCTTGTACACTTTCAGCATTTAAAAGATCTGAAAAGTCAATTTCTACCCCCAAATCGATAAGTTTCTTATACAGTATTGCTATTGAAAGCGAATTAAACCCCAACTCGATTAATGAAAACTCTTCTTTTATTTCCTTATTATGGGTAATTGATTCTATACTTTCCATAATAATGTTTTTCATATTGCTCTTTTCACTTTGAACAATACCCAGCAATCTTTTTATATCTTCTCGAACAACATTGATGCTGTGCATGAAATCATTTTTCAACGCATGATCATAATTAATTATTATCTTATAATCCTTACCAGGCACCACTGTAATCGCAATCGCGTACGGCAAAATATCAATAGAGCGGTGTTCATTAAATTGTACCTCTCCCAATAAATTATTATAATAATAGTTATGGAATGAATACATACAATCTAATCGAGCAGTTCGATAATTTGATACCTTTTGATTAAAATCATAATTATATGTATCTGCTATTAATCTCATTAATTCCAGATTTACTTTAAAAAAAGCTGTCTCCGTTACATGTCCTGAATCAAACCAGTTTGAATCACATTTGAACAAAACTGTCTGAATAAGATTGCCAATAGCCTTGTATATATTATCTATACTTGGGTTCCTTCCATCAACTGCAAACCCCAAAACAAAATCTCTTTTTTTTGTCATATTTACTATAATAGCTGCATTTAACGTAAAAAAGAATGAATTAATTGTAATTTTCTGTTTCTTACAATATCTATCAATTAAATTGATTGTTTCAGAGGCCACATCAATGCAATACATCTCATCAACACCTGACAAATTATCAAAAATAGCATCTTCATCGATTACCTCTTCTTTTTGCGGTTTGTTTTTGTTAAACATTTCTATTTCATATAATGTTGGTATTTGCTCCGTATAGATATATTTATCATTTTCCCTCAACTGGTTATACACATAAAAAACTGTATTTATTAAATTATTGATACTAATTCCGTCCAATAATATTTGATGATATATAATAGACACTGTAGTACTTTCCAGCTCTTCAAATAAATACATTCTAAATAGTTTGTCTGAAAAAATATTTATCCCCTTAGATAAAATATAATTTACATTTTCATTGAAGTCTTCTTTACTTTTCGCAGAATAATCCTCTAATATATCATCTACAGTCCACTTGTTCTGAAAATGAAACGAATCACCTATTAATCCTACACTCCCCAATAATATAGGGCAAAATCTCAGTGTTTGATTAAATGCCTCTTTAAAAAGAGATTTGTCCAATATTTCGTGAACATCGAAAGTAATTTCTTGCAGATAGACATTTTCTTTGCTTGGATTTTCCAGACAATCCACGACAATTTCTTTTTGAGTGTTATTTAATCTCATTTCTTCAGTATTTTCTTCATCTTTGTCAACCTGATTTAGATTATAATTTGTTGATTCATATTTAATCCTACTACTTAAACATATATCAATTAGTTCTTTTATCGACTCTGAATGAATAATGTCATAGAATTCAATTGTATATCCAGCTTTTTTCAATTGAGCTGCTAGCTTTGCACATTTAAGCGAATCACCTCCATAACTATAAAAAGAGGCTTTTTCATCTATAACTTTACACTCCAACACTCTTTCGATTATAGATAATGCTTTTTCACTCATTTCTTCTGATTCATCAAAAACCCCTTCCTGGTAATACTTCACAAGTTTCTTTCGTTCAACTTTACCATTTGAATTTAGTGGAATAGCCTCTATCTGCTGAAATTCTCCCGGAATCATGTACTCAGGCAGCAATTCCATCAGTCTTCTCCTAATCTCTTTTACATCGATATTTTTTCCCCCGACATAAAAAGCAACTAATTTTTGTGTGCAGTTTTCTTCGTTCCACACTGCAACAACCGCAGATCTTTTAAATATATTTAATGCTTCAATCGCTTTTTCTACCTCTGAAATTTCAATTCTAAATCCACGAATTTTAACTTGATCATCTACACGATGTAAAAATATATAATTGCCATCTTCATATCTTTTTACATAATCTCCAGTTCTATAGTATTTTCCAGGTAGTTCCACATTATCTTTCTGTACAAATACCTTATTTGTTTTTTCCTCATCATTCAAATATCCAAGTGTTACACACGGTCCACCAATAAGCAATTCTCCCTCATCTTCTTTATCACTGTTATCCAAGATGAAAACACACTCCGCAATAGGCATTCCAATTGGCACACTAGGGTATGACTCAATCTCATCTAGGTTTTCCATTGGAATTCTATATAATGACGAGGTAATAGTAGTTTCTGTTGGGCCATATTCATTATAAACTGCACATTCAGAAGATATTCTGTCTTTTAATTTTTTTATGACAGAAATTGGGACTGTTTCTGAACCAACAAATAAATACTTAAGAGAACCTAAAGAAACTTCCGGAAAACAATCCATATACTCCAATACAATAGATAACTGTGATGGTGTCAAACTAATACTTGTAACACTTTCCTCCTTAATAGATAATATCATTTCCTCTATATTTCTTCGATCTTTGGGAATCAGTAAAGATGCCCCCGAAACCAATGCACTCATTATTTCCCACACCGCATTGTCAAAGCTCAGCGAATGATTTTGATAAATAACATCTTCTATTGTATATACAAAATGGTCTTTTATATACTTTATAAAGCATGCTATATTAGCATATGAAACCTTTACCCCCTTAGGATTCCCTGTGGAACCTGATGTATAAATCACATACGCGGAATCATTAGATTCAATTATTGGTTTTTTATATGCTTCAACCGAACCTATTTTTTCAATATTTAATTCTTTAACATTGGCACTTAAATTTTCACTAGTACCATCTTCTGCCGACCTAAAAACATAGTTTGCTCCTGAGTTATTCAATATATAATTACATCTTTCAACTGGCATCATCGGATCGATTGGAACAAATGCTTTACCTGCTTTCAAAATAGAAACGATATATATAATTGCTTCTGAAGAAGAAGACATATAAACACCTATATAATGATCTTCTATATTATCTATTAGATACTGTGCAATAACATCACTAATTTTTTTCAATTCGGCATAAGTAATAACTGCATCTTTATATTTCAATGCAATTTCATTTTGATTTTTTTTAAATGATTCTTCCAGCATATCAATGATATCATCTTCAACGCTCTCAGATGCAAACTGCCTATTGATATTATTAAGTATTACGTTCATATACTCTTCTTTATTCTCCTTTACTGTATCTAATAATTGCATTTCTATTTCTAGCGAATCGTCCTTTGAATAAAAATATGTCACGATTGGAAAACTATTATAATCATTTGCAGTATGTTTCAAAATATCAAAAGTTGAATAACTATCATTTGTAGCTGGGTAATTTTCAAACAAAAAAATATCGTTAAATACGTTTTGGTTCTTTTCAAGTATTAAAGCATTCCGCATAGATGAAATCGTAATATCTTCAATATGATAGATACCATTTAATACTGATTCCTGGACTTCTTTGCATATCTCTTCAAACGATTTATTATTAGCATCAGATAATCTTATTGGAACTGTCTTCATAAAGTTCCCTATTGCATCATCTATATTATCAATAAAATAGTCTCTTCCTGACGTAACTATTCCAACTGCCAAATCATCTCTTTTATATATCTCCATGAGACTAAGCAGATAAATTGACAAACATACTGTACTAAGAGTAAAATGCTTTTCTTTGGCATATTTTTTCATGGCAACTATAGAATAATTGCTTACTATCCTATTATTAATAGTTGTATTATTCACTTTATTACTCTCTATACTCGTACCGCTAAATTCTAGGGGTTTATATCCACTATACTTCTCTTTCCAATATTCAATCACTTGCTTATCAACTATCTTCTTTTTCTCAAAACAATATTTTTGAAATGTATAATCTACTACATCATCTAATTTTTCTCCTTCATTTAATTGATTATAGACTTCATAAAAATTTCCTTTTGCCAAACTTGCAGACCAGCCATCCAACAAAATATGGTGATATGAGATAATAATTTCAAATATATCACTACTATTTTTTATTACTGTCCCCCTAATCAATGGACCAGCTTTTAAGTCAAATCCCTGTTTTTTGTCATTTTCCAAGAAAACTTTTTTGCTGTTTTCTTGCTCCTCCTTACTTAAATCAGAAATATCTATAAATCTATAATCTAATTTTTCATCATTCTGAATAACTTGAATCGGTTCCCCTTCATCATTCAACTCGAAAGTTGTCCTAAATATAGGATATCTATGCACCATATATTTTGCTGCTTTTATCAGATTTTCTTTATCTAGCCTGCCCTTAATCGTATATATACTCTGAATAATATAATATGGTTGATTAGGAAATGATAAGTATTCAAAATATATGTTTTCTTGCATAATACTCATTGGCACAATGTTATTCATGTTTTTCTCTTATTATCCTAATATATTAGGAAATACTCCTTTCTACTCTTCTCTAATTTTCCCCTGATTAATACCTATACTTTTAATATAATTCACCAATTCAGTTATGGACTGATAATGAAACAATGAATCAGCAGGAACAAAAATACCATAGTCGCGAAGTTTCAATGAAGCCCTTAAGCTAGAAATAGAATCTCCACCCAATTCAAAGAAATTATCAGTATCTAATATTTGCTCATTATTTAAAACTTCTTTCCATACGCTTCTCACTATCGCTAATACATTCATGGCCTGATCACCTAGCAAAAGCTGTATTTCTTCTATCAAAATCTTTCTTATATTTTTCAAAAACAAATCTATATCTTCAGCATTATATTGCTGACCATACATCATTCCTATCTCTACATCTTTTCCTAGTGTTACAACAAGAGTTCGACCGTAATTTATCTCAGCAGCTGAATCAACACTAACAATGTTATACTTTTTATATAAATCAGCTATATTAGTATAGTTCTGAAAGGCATATACATCATCAAACAATTCTATATGCTCTTTAGCATATTTCATCTTTTTCTTTTTTATTTCACTTAACTTGCATTTACCATATAAATATAATTCAGCTATTTTTTCATGACATTTTTGTACTAATTTTTTAAATTCTGTCTCTTTGTGTAAATCAATATTGATAGGTAAAGTTTTGATTAGACACCCAACAGCAGCCATTTCTTCTTCTGAAACATCTTCTCTTCCAGACAAAGTTATTCCAAGTGTTTTTTTGCCTGCTTCTCCTATTAGCGCCTTAATATATGCTGCTAAAAATATACTATTAACAGTTACTTTATTGTTTTTTGCATATTCAATTATACTAGCAACTATATCTTCCTCAATAAAAATGCTCTTTAGGTTACTCCCTCCACTTTTCTGTTCAATTTCCACTGGTACTATTTTTTCTATCTCTTCTTCCCAATATTTTTCTATTTTAGCATCAACAACATTTGTTTCTTCTCTATCAACTATTTGTTGAAAATAATTGTTATAACTTATCAATATTGGTTTTCCTTGAGCAACATTCTGATAATTACCAAAAATCTGCTCTATAATATAAGTAATACTCCATCCATCAAGCAAAATATGATGATATGAGATTATTAAATGAGAAGCATTAGATTCTTCCTTTACATAATAGAACCTAATAAGTGGAGAATTCAGAAAATCAAATTTTAGACTTTTATCAAACTCTAATACTTGTTCTGCACTTTTATTATAAATCACTTCAACATTAATCTTCCTATCCATAATTGGTTCCTGCATAGGATACATTTCATCATCAAAAGAAACGGCATTTCTTAAAACTGGCGTTTTATCAGTCAGTTCATTAATAATACTCTGCAAAATATCCAAGTCTAAATCATATGGCAACTTAATATCGAATTGCTGATGATATAATTGGGATGCTTCAGTATTATTAACACATTCCCAAAGTATCCCCTTTTGTACATCAGTTAATTTATAACCCTTTTTTTTGAAATTTATTACATCTGCTTTTTTATTAGTATTCTTTTTTAGTTTCAAAACAAAATCTTCAATATTGGGGTTATCAAATAAATCTGCCACTTGCACGATATACCCTTGGTTTCTAAGTTCTGCGATAAACTTGATTGCAATTATTGAATCTCCGCCCAACTCAAAAAAATCATCCGAAATCAATATCTCATTATTTCGAAGTAAATTTGATAATAATCCTAATACGGTCTCATTTGTATTAATAATCTCAGTCCCAGCCTCATCAGTTTTATAATTACTTGAAATTTGTACTGTTTCAAATTCCACATTACAATTTACAATAGAATATAATTTTTTTCTCATCATATTAGCAAAATTGTCAATAGTATTTTGTTCAAACAAACTACTATCATAATCGAGTATAAATGAAAGATTATTATCAGCAAATTCATAATAAAGTGCCAAATCAAACTTCGATTTTGAAGGAACAAGATCAATTTCTTTTATTAGCTCATTACTAGCATTGTTGCTATTACTTATTTCAGCAAACAATACACTAAACAAAGACCTAACCATATCTCTTTTTGTATTTGTTTTTAAATTTTTAAGAATTAATTGTAGGGGAACTTCCCTGCTTTCAATGAAACTATAATATTCATCTCTACTCTGCTCCATATAATCTTTTATATCATTTGTGTTTCTTATCAAAACGGGAACCGTATTAATAAACGGACCTATACACTCATTTGAGTTGCTTCCTCGACTTGAAACCGGAATTCCAATTGCTATAGCATTATTTAAAGAA
>OGRL01001940.1_pt1 | contig 14670 bp, 14 predicted proteins | sample 1553481 | NCBI WGS metagenome assembly OGRL01 (sample SAMEA2580036, study PRJEB22360) | human gut metagenome
AAGTAGAGCGGAAGCAGGCAAAAGCCGCTGCCGGCAGCGCCGCTTGGCCAGCAGCGTCCCGGTTTCGGCAGGAGGGGCAGACCGGGATCCACCACGGCGGCGCTGCCGCCGAATTCAGTGACGCTCCAGGGGCAGGAGACGCCGGTGGACTGCTTCAACCACCAGAGGAGTCCCACGCAGAGGAGCGCAGCGCCCACGGCATAGTAAAGACGCGAGAGGATGAGATTGCAGTGCGCCGCATCTTCGTGGTCGCCGAGAATGACTGCCGCGCGGCGGCACTGATGCAGATAGGTGAGAGCACCCAGCACGCACGCGAAAAGCACGCCGGAAATGACCTTCGGCATGAAGTGGAGCCAGAACTCAATACGGCCGTCTGCATGAAGCGGCCAGGCATTGTTCACATAGAACTGATGTTCAAAGGCGAGATCGAACCCGTGAGGCGGATTGGTCCACAGCCAAAAAAGCAGCCAGGCGGGTACGAGCAGCCAAAGGACGATGTTCCAGTCAGCCGTTTTGCGTGCATAGGGCAAACTGAAGTCGGATGCGGAACTGCTGCGGAACAGGTTGAAAATGGACGACATAATGATTCACAAACTGAGCGGTGACGCTCAGAGCTTTGCGAGTCCTGACCCTCTCGGGACTCTGACGGTGGTGATTTTTCCCAATGGCCGTCAAGGCGGTGTAAAGCGTCCGTCAAAAGCCCGTCAAAAAAGAGAATTCATGAGTGAAAACAAGATGATCGGTAAACAAAATTCACGCTGCGAATGCTAACGAAGACGTCGTCCCATAAAATGTGATGCTGTGATGCGTTGACGACATGGACAGTCCGTTTTGCGCATCTTTGGCAGACTTCAATGCAGCGAGGAACGAATGGCTAACCGCATCCTGGTCGTGGACGATAATTCAGATATTCGAGAAAACATATGTGAATACCTGAACTTACGCGGCCATCAAACGATCGGCGCTTCGGATGCTGCATCGGCCGCTCAATTGATTGCCGAAGAAGACATTGCGCTCATTGTTTTGGATGTGGGGCTGCCCGGGGAAGACGGAATGAGCTTTTGCCGCCGGCTTCGTCTCGCGGGGTCTTCAATACTGATCCTGATGCTCACGGCGCGCGATGCCGTTGACGACCGCGTGGCGGGGCTGGAGTCCGGAGCGGACGATTACGTCATCAAACCTTTTTCACTGCTTGAGCTTAATGCCCGCGTGGAAGCTCTTCTGCGGCGTGCGGGACGAAGCGGCATGACTGCCGGTGCGTCAAAGAAACTGCAGGTGGGCCCCCTAGTGCTCGACCCGGATGCGCTCTCAGTTGAACGCGAGGGCAAATCGCTTCGTCTTAACCCAACTTGTTTCCGCATTCTCACGGTGCTGATGCGGGCGAGTCCCCGCGTTGTCAGCCGAGAGGAATTGGAAAGCAAAGTTTGGTCTGATGGTGCGCCGATCTCTGATAGTCTCAGAAGCAACCTCTATCTTCTTCGGCAGGCGCTCGACAAACCTTTCAATGTTCCAATGCTGAAAACGCACCCCGGTGCCGGCTGGTCTGTCTGTGCGCCCGATGGGGTGAAGGGATAACCTTCATGCTGCTGGCTGGAAAGGAGTGAGCGCCAGAGCATTTATTGTAAACAAATATATTCGGCCGCAAAGCACGGCGAGACCCAAGATGACGAATTTGAGCGGCAGGAGTCGTGAAAACCTGCAGTTGAGCGCTGCGCAGGAGGAGAGGATTTCTCCCTCATCAGCTGTTCAGTCAGGCAGTCCCTATGAAGCGCAAGGGGGCTTATCCCAAGCATCGCCTCAGGCGCATGATCAGCAGCGAGAGCTCCATCGGAAGCCGCCCAGAGGCCTTTCACAGCGCATTATGCTTGCGCTTACGGTGCTCCTCACCGGTTTGGCTGCGCTTTATTCCGCAGCGATGGTAGGCGTCATCGGCTATACCGAAGAAGAGCTTATTTCGAGCTTTCTTGAGGACGACATGGATTATGTGGTTTCGCAGATCGAACGAGGCGATACCGCAATAGGGCTGCCGCACGCTGATGTGTATGGCGACGCGCCGGGATTGAAGCCTGTGCCGGCCCAGTTTCAGGACTGCCCGTTCGGGTTTACTGAAATTACCGAAGCGCCGGCTGTATTTGTCTGGCGGCGTGCCTGGCAGGGCGGGAGCCTGATGATCGTGCGTGATCAGGAAGGGTTCGAAGAAAAGGAGCAGGAGCTCTTTATCTTGATGCTCGCTGTGCTGCTCGTGGTGTTCTTGGTCGGGGCTGCGGCCGGCAAACGTCTGGCGGTGCAGGTTATGCGGCCGGTGGAAAAACTCGCTGCTGCCGTTCGTGCGGCATCGTCACAAAATACTTGGAAGCCGCTTCCCAAAGAGCTCATCACCCGCGACGAAGTGGGGAATCTTGCTGCAGAGCTTTCGGCCTCAATGCATCGCCTGTTTAAAGCATTGAAGCGAGAAAAAGCTTTCACAGGCGACGTGAGTCACGAACTGCGCACGCCCTTGACCGTGATCGAGACGAGCGTGGAGCTCCTCAAGCTCACCGAACTCACAGCTGCCCAGCAGCGGCAGGTGGACAAGATCGAACGGTCGTCCAAAATGATGCACGAGCTTGTAGAAGGGTTCCTCGCATTTGCTCGGCTCTCTGAAAACGCGGGCAGCGACCGAGTGAGCGACGTGCTTCAGGCTGTCGGCCGCTTATGGATCCCGGAGGCCGCAAAGGCTGGCCGCCAGCTTGTTTTTCGCCAAGAAGACTGCTGTCCGGGGAGCTTTTCGCCGCTTCTTCTGAGCACTGTGGTGTCGAACCTCGTCAAGAATGCGCTCGCCTACTCGCATGAAGGGGAGATCAAAGTGACTGAGACGAGTACGGGCATCGTCGTTGCCGATCATGGCGACCCTATTCCTCCAGCGGAGCAGAAGCGGATTTTCGAACCTTTTGTCCGGGGAAAGGCGAGTGCGGATATCGAACAGACGGGGTTTGGTCTGGGACTGTCCATCGTTTGGCGCATCTGTATGCGCATGGGGTGGCAGGTGAATCTTGCTTCGGGTCCCGATGGCAACGCCTTCACCGTAACGTTGGTGAGTCTGGCAGATGCTGCTGAGCCTGTCCGCCGCTCCGATGAGCTCGGGTGAGGCACCCAATCCGGCATACGTCCTGCATGTTTGAATCAATGTGTCGGCTGAGCCCTATTCGCCGCGGATAAGGGGCCGGCCGGCATCAAAGTGCAGGGGGCTTTCTCCATCCAAAAAACGCATAAAAAGGCATTGCTATTAAGCATTGGACATCACTGCTCTTGAAACAGAGAATGTATTCGCACGAACCCACCTGCGGTCTGTTCTTTTAACGGACCTCTCTCCTAAAGTGCAGCAGCACTGCAGGCGGCCGATGGTGCGCAGCGAAATATTGAAATAAGTTGGCATTTTAATTAAGCAATGCTTATTCAATTATTCGCTGACAAGAAAAAACTCTGATTTGCAAGGAGGCCGCGATGAGCCTTTGCGGTATTTCGCGTCGGCGTTTAATCGCCGGAACAGCTGCGGCTGCAGCGCTCTCGCAGGTGAGCGCGGAATCTTTATCGATCGCTTCGGCAGGCCGAGAAGCAGTTGTATATCAAACGACATCATTGAAGGCCGAAGGGTTAGTTGCTGCTCTGCGATCCGTGCAGAACACGTTTAAAGGCCGCATCGCGGTGAAGCTTCATACGGGCGAACCGCACGGTCCCAACATTTTGCCGCGCGAATGGGTGAAAGCTCTCATAAATGAGCTGCCGGACGCCGTGATCGTTGAAACGAATACGCTTTACGGCGGGCCGCGGGCTGCAGCGTCCCGACATCGTGAAACGCTCGTTACAAACGGCTGGACTTTCGCGCCCGTTGACATCTTGGATGAAGAGGGCGGCACACCATGGCCGATTGCGGGCGGCAGTCGGCTCAAGTCCGTGACGGTGGGATCTCATTTGGATCGCTATGACTCGATGCTGGTGCTCACCCATTTCAAAGGGCATGGCATGGCGGGCTTCGGCGGATCGCTCAAAAACGTTGCTATCGGCTGCGCTTCCGGACGCGAGGGAAAGGCTGAGATTCATCAGGGCTGGGAACGCGGCCCGGCATTTCTCGAACGCATGGCTGATGCCGGGAAGGCAGTGACGGATCACTTTCAGGGCCGCATTGCCTATATCAACGTGCTGCGCCGCATGTCGGTGGACTGCGACTGTACAGGCACATCGGCTGCCGAGCCCGAAGCTCGCGATCTCGGCATTCTGGCTTCGACTGACATTCTGGCCGTCGATCAGGCCTCCATTGATTGGGTTGGAACGCTTCCGCCGGCAGAACGCCGCCCGCTCGAGGAGCGCATCGCTTCACGAAGCGGCCTTACGCAGCTCGATGCCATGGAAAGGCTTGCCATGGGCGTGAGGCGATAACGCATTGAATCGCTTGGATAACAAACCTCTTTTGGGAGACATAATCATGAATGCTCAGCAATTATCACGCCGTCACGTGATGCAGCTCGCTGCCGGTGCATTGGCCAGTGCCGGGTTGGTTCGGGGAAGCCTGGCTGCCTCAGGTTCCGATACCCGTGCGAAAGCGATCATTATTTATTTTTCAAGGACCGGCACAACCAAAGGGCTCGCCGAAGCTGCTGCCGCAGCAACCGGTGCAGATCTCCTCGAGCTCACGCTGAAGGAGCCTTATGCGGATGATTATTCGGCCATGACGGGCATCGCCCGCAGCGAACGCGCAAACAATGCCAGGCGAGAAATAGCCGCCGCGATTCCCGATCTTTCGGGCTATGACGTCGTTGTGATCGGCAGTCCCTATTGGTGGGGAGGCTTGTCCATTCCGATGCGTACGTTCCTCATGGACCATCCGCTTGCGGGCAAACGTGTGCTGCCGTTCTGTGTTTCGGCAAGTTCGTCACCCTCCGGTGCATGGGCCGATGTGCGCACTTTTTGTCCGAATGCTCAGATTGCCGAAGGCTTTCACACGACGCAAAGCCGTGCAGCCTCGAGCCGAGATGATTTGGCCGCTTGGCTTAAGCGCAGCGGGCTTTGACGAAAAAACGGATGGAATGTTTTTTTGCTGCGGGAGATGCTGAAATGGGCGCAGGGCATAAAGAGAAGATCACAACGGCCAGTGATGTGATGAGCGGCTTGAGGCTTTCGCTTTCACGCCGGCGCACGATTGAACTTGGGCTGGCGGTCGGGATGGCTTTCTCTGCGCCCGGCGTACGGGGAGCGGAGGCCCCCAGAAGTATTTTTCTCGCCCGAAGTTTCGGCCGATGCGCTGATTCGTATTTATGAGAAGCTTTCGGGTGATTTGTTCGGTCGCGTCGGCATCAAGATTCACGGCGGCGAAAAGGCCCTGAAAATCCCGCCTTTTCAACGATGCGGCGAAGCGGCCGTGAATCTCCCGCTTTTTCGTGCGCTTCAGGCCCATATTCCGGGAAGCCGTTTCGTTGAGACCAATTGGGCGAGCGATTTTGGCGGCAGCCGCCGGCATACGCAACGCATATTGCCGAAATTCGCAGCCAGGGCGTCGACTTTGCGCCGGTGGACGTGCTCGACAGAGCAGAGCGCCCCGAGGATTATGTGAAACTTCCGATTCCTGACGGCGCAAACTTGAAAGAGATTGAAGTGTGCCGTGCGATGCTCGAAGACTATGGCGGCATCGTTGTTCTCACCAATTTCAAGATTCCCAGCTTTGCGGGCTATACCGGTGCAGTGAAAAACATCGGCATCGGTTTGGCGTCGCCCGACGGCAAGGCGCCCGTGCATGAGCCGGGCTACCAGCGCTCAGAAGTATTCTTCACGAACCTTGCGGATGCCGTTAAAGGGATAAAAGCGCGTATGGGCCGCAAGATGATAGCCATCTCAATTCTCTCCAATATTCATGCCGAACCCTTTGGCGGCGCAGCGCCGAAAACCGGAAACCTAGGGATTATTGGATCGTTGGATCCCGTGGCAGCCGATCAGGCGGCTTGCGATTTGATTTGGCAGCTGCCCAGCCATACCGCTCAAAGACAGTCCATTGACCAAAAAATAGATTCGGGTTGGCTGCAGCTCGAAAAGCGGGCGGCGGTAGGCGCTGGAAGCCGCATCTATCATCGAACGGTTGTATGACAAAATTTTGCCAAAGGAAAAAAGTAGCAATTGGCAACAATTACTGAATACATACGGGAGAAACGGATTAATAAGTGTTATTCGTTGGATGCACTGTATTCGTGACGTATCTATCGGGTTAATTCTTATGTAAATCTTAAATGGGCAGCGATATAACCCTCGGCAACAGCAGGCGGGAATCACAATCCTGTCTGCCGGTTTCGAAGTGCGCTCGTGCTTCGAACAAAACGTTTGATGTTTTCGGCATGAAGACCAATCGTTTTCAAACGGAATGCCGGTGAACATCAATAAAAAAGGAGAGAGTTATGACTGCCAATATTTCTCGTCGCCGCCTGATTGAGAGCTCAATTGTCGGTACGGCTGCGCTCGCCGGTGCAACGTCCGCTTTTGCGTCCAAACCCGTGGCGAAATGGGATGAAACGGTAGACATCATCGTCGTCGGTTCAGGTTTTGCCGGCCTGGCCGCAGCGATTGAAGCCAAGAACGCTGGTGCGAACGTTATTGTTCTCGAAAAAATGGCCGTCTTTGGCGGCAACTCTGCCATTAACGGCGGCATTCTGACGGCTACGGGCTGTCCGCAGCAAAAGCTTCACGGCATCAAGGACTCCGTCGACCTGCTCGAAAAAGATATTCTGGCGGCCGGCAATTACATGAACTATGTCGATAAGGTTCGCTTCATGGCGGAGCGCGCCTTGTCGAACTATGAATGGACGGTCAATTATCTCGGCGTGGAATATCTGCCCGATGCCATCGGTCAGGAAGGCGGCCACAGCGTCCCGCGTTATGTCACCACGAAGAACGGTTCGGGTTCGGGCATCGTCTCCAAGGAAATCGACAAGTGCAAGGAACTCGGCATTCCGCTGCGCAACCGCGTGTTTGTTGAACGAATCATCCGCGGCGAAGACGGCCGTGTTGAGGGTCTTGAGGTGCGTGAAGGCTATCGCTTCCCGCGTGAAGACTCCGGCAAGACCAAGTTCATTCGTGCCAAGAAGGGCGTTGTGCTTTGCTACGGCGGCTTCTCGGCCGACGTTACGTACCGTATGTATCAGGATCCGAAGCTTAACGAAACGCTTGATACGACGAACCAGCCGGGCGCAACGTCTGAGCTCTGGCGTGAAACCTCAGCCATCGGCGCTCTTCAGGTACAAAACGACTGGATTCAGTGCGGCCCGTGGGGCTGCCCGCGTGAAAAGGGCATGGGCATTGGCTGGATGTTCAATCAAACGGCTGCCGCTGAGTATGGTCTTTGGGTGAATTCTGACGGCGCACGCTTCGTCAATGAGCTCGCCAACCGCAAGGTTCGCGCCGATGCGATCATGGTTGAACAAGCCAACGGCCGCAAGTGCTTCGCTATCTGCAATGAACCCAATGTCGGGCCGCTGAAGAAACAGCGTCCGGGTCTGCTCGACCGCATGCTTGAACGTAAGATCGTTGAGAAGTACGACACGCTCGAAGATCTCGCCAAAGCTGCCGGCATCAAGCCCGATGCGCTTAAGGCTCAGGTCGAGAAGTTCAATGAGGTCGTGAAGGCCAAGGCTGATCCGGTCTGGAACCGCTACATCAATAACGATCAGGTACCGTTGGTTGACGGCCCCTGGTACGTCTGCGAACTGCAGCCGAAGGTTCACCACTGCATGGGCGGCCTTGTCACCGACAAGGAATGCCGCGTGCTCGATGTCCGCACGTATAAGCCGATTCCGGGGCTTTATGCCGCCGGTGAAGCGACGGGCGGCGTGCACGGCGCAGTGCGTCTGGGCTCGGTTGCTATTCTCGACTGCTTGGTCTACGGCCGCGTAGCAGGTCAGACGGCTGCCAAGGCCTAAACCTTAAAAATCGGGATTTCGGGTGCGCTGGCACCTGAAGTTCCGCAGAGCCTTAAAAGCCCGGTTTTTCTTTTCGGAGAGGAACCGGGCTTTCTCTTTTCCCGTTCAGGCGTTGGGCTTGGTCGAAGGGTGACTCAGTCAGGCGGACGGATTGTCGCGCAGCATTCGCCATTTGCCCGGCAGCCGAGCCATCCATGGGAATTTTGCTTCATGTTTTTGCTGAAATGCTCTGATCTCCTCTTGGTCCTTCAGGGTGGCATCGATCATATCGAGCCCATCGAGCAGCATTGCACGGTGGCGCGGAGCAATGGAAAAAGACCAGTGCTCGGCGATGTTTCCGGTGAGTGAGATCGTGCAGTCCTCTAGGTTAATGGTCAGAGACTGAGGTTTTTTTGTTGAGAGTGCATCCAGAATCGCCTTCGAATCCGAGAGGCTTACTCGTGCGGCCAGGAGTCCGTTGTTAAAGCAGTTGGAATAAAAAATTTCACCAAAAGAGGGCGCAATTACCGCCCGAATGCCGAATTGAAGGAGGCCCCAAACAGCATGCTCTCGGCTGGATCCGCAGCCGAAGTTGGGGCCGGCAGCGATGATCTGAATATGTTCAAATCCCGGTCTGTTGAAAACACTGTCGGGCTTAGGCGTTCCGTCCGAAGCGCAGCGCATGTTGAAGAGCAGACCGCGTGCAAGCCCGGATTTGTCAATGCTGCGCAGAAATTGTTTCGGCATGAGCTGATCCGTATCGAGGTTGTCGATGGGAAGCGGAACGGCAATGCCGGAAAGCTGAGTAAACGGTTCCATAAAGACTTCCTTCACGCGTTAAAGCCGCGTCATCGTGCGAGGATCAGTGATAACGCCCGCAACGGCCGATGCCGCGGCAGTTGTCGGACTGACGAGATGCGTTCTTGCGCCGCGGCCCTGACGGCCTTCAAAGTTTCGGTTGGTGGTCGAGGCGCACCGAACGCCGTCTGCGAGCATGTCGCCGTTCATGGCAAGGCAGAGCGAGCATCCGCTTTTGCGCCATTGGAAACCCGCTTCCCTAAAGATTTTGTCCAGACCTTCCATTTCCGCCTGACGGCGTACTGCCATGGATCCGGGCATCACCTGTGCACAAACCGACGGGTGGACTTTCCGGCCTTTGAGGATGGCTGCGGCGGCGCGGAGATCAGAAATTCGCCCGTTGGTGCAGCTTCCGATGAAAACATGCTGAATCGGAACCCCGGCCATCCTGCGGCCAGCCGGGAGACCTTGATAGGCTAGTCCGCGCAGCGCCGCAGAACGCTCAATTTCATCGGTGAAAGTGTTTGGGTCCGGAATGACTTCGTCAATAGCGACGGACTGTTCCGGACTCGTTCCCCAAGTCACCATTGGCGCTGTATCGTCCGCATTCAATTCAATTTCTGTGTCAAATGAGGCGCCTGGGTCCGAGCGCAGCTCTTTCGCATAGGCAGCCATGGCGCTGAAGTCTTCATCACTTAACCCGGCCGCGTGTTTTTTCACCCATTCCAACGCCTTGTCATCGGGCGCGATCAATGCGCCTCGGACTCCAGCCTCAACCGTCAGATTACAGAGCGTCATGCGGCCTTCAATAGTGAGGGCATCGACAGCCGAACCGCAGTATTCAACCACTTTGCCCAGCGCACCGCGCGCGGAAATGCGCCGCAGTACGGCCAGCGCGAGGTCCTTGGGCTCCGTGCCGGCGGGCAGTTGGCCGGCAATAGAGATCCGCATGGTGCCGGCCATCCGGTAGACAAGCGTCTGAGTCGCGAGAAGATGCTCTATTTCAGACGTTCCGATGCCGAACCCCAAACGGTACCCATCGCACCGAAAGCACCGTGGGTGGTGGTGTGGCTGTCGCCGCAAATGACCACCATGCCCGGGCGCCCTAGGCCTTGTTCATCCATCACAACATGTTCGACGCCCTGATTCGGGTCGTTTGGACCGTAGAACGCACGGATGGCGAATTTGCGGCAGTTGGCTTCAAGCGTTTGCGCCTGCACAAAACTGTCGAGATCCGTGATTCGCCTGGGCGACTCATCGGTGCTGGGAATGATGTGGTCGACGACGCATAGATGAGCGTCGGGCACCGCCGCAGGCAGTTTTCGGGATGAGAGCCCTACAAAGGCCTGCGGCGAGGTGTATTCGTTGGCAAAATGCACGTCGCAGTAAAGAAGCACCGTTTGGGCGTCAATACGCTTTATGGTGTGTTCGTCAACGATCTTCTGGTACAAAGTGCGGGACATAACTGAAGCCTGAAATCTTTGATTGAGAAGGGGAGCCGAGCGTTACCCATTCACCGTGCGGCAGCCCTGAGAGGCATGCCCCAGGGCTCTAATTGGGATAGGCGTGCGCCCATCCGCGGACGTGGTCCAAACCCCCCGCGACACGGCCGTTCTCGATCAGCACGAGCGAGCCGTAGGGGGCGGCCGTGGGGCAGGCGTGGTTGGGCAGAATGCGAAGACGTCTGCCGATCGGGAAGTCCTCCTGCGTGAGGGGGGAATTCTCCGGAAGGGTGAGAATGCCGTGCTCCTGATTGGTGCCCGTCAGGACAATCGTGCCGTCGGCGAGGGGCTTGCCGTCAAGGCCGCAGACCAGGCCGTAGCCGTAGTCGTGTGCCTGACGAGCCGTGCCGCGGTCGCGGGAAAGCGCGAGGAAGCCGCAGTCCAAAATGACGCGGCGCTTATCGACCTGGCGGCCGATGACAGTAGCCAGAACGGATCCGGCGATGTCGTCAACGGTGCATGCGCCGACATTGGACATGAAGAGGTCAAATAGCGCACATACGCCGGCACGCATCTCCGTGACGCCCGTTTCGTCTTTGGCAAACATCAGGGTCGGTGTGGAACCCGCAGAGACAATTTTGACGGTATGGCCGGCAGCGCGCAGTCTTTCTGCAGCCAGAACGATCCCGGCGCGTTCGGCTTCCGCGGCAGCTTCGATTTCCGCAGTTGTCTTGCATTCGTAGCTGTCTCCGGCATGGGTGAGGACGCCCACGAGTTCTGCTCCGTCAGCGAGCGCCGCCGCAGCCGGCAAAAGCTCTGCACCGTCAGGACGAATACCGGAGCGGTGACCATCGACATCGATCTCCAAGAGCACGGGAATCGTCGTTTTTTCCCTGCTGCAGAATGCCGAAACGGCGCGCGCGGCTTCTGCACTGTCGAGAATGATCTTAATGTCGGGGCCGCGGCTGCGCAGAAGGCTGACCTCGGCGAGCTTTTGCGGCGCAATGCCAACAGCATAGATGAGGTCGGTCACGCCCCTCGCGCCGAAATAACGGGCTTCGGCCAGCGTGGATACCGTGGCCGGACCTTGCGGCGTCGTCATTTGGCGCAGCGCAATGCCGATCGATTTATGCGTCTTCAGATGAGGGCGGAAGGCCACGCCGAGCTTTGCCGCTCGGTCCTGCGCGCGTCGAAGGTTCTTTTCGAGCTTCTGGCTGTCGATCACAAAGAGCGGCGTCGGAAGGCGCGGATCATCGAGCGCACAATCCTTGAGACTGGCGAGTGCCGGAGCGGCAAAACGGGAATCAACAGACATTGCGGTTTCCTTTGGGGCTTGCGGAGAAAATGGTATATAAAAAATTCTATACCATTGGCGAGGCAAACGGTCTGACAGACGATTTTTCTAATCGTTATGGGTGTATTTCTATAACTTTCAAAGCATATTGCATATAAAAAATCTATGTTAAGATGCCTGTATCTGAGTTTCCCTGCTGTATGCCTAAGACGCTGGACAGCCATTTCTCAATAATGAGCACGAATCGAGCCCTTCAGCCGCCGCTTCCTGCGGCACTTCGTCCCTATGAAGATGTGATGAAACTCCTTGCGGCTTTCAGCGGGCCGAACTGTGAAGTCGTGCTTCATGATCTTTCGGATCCAGTGCACTCCGTCGTGCGTGTGGAAAACGGGGAAGTGACGGGGCGTGCTGTCGGTCAGGGACTGCGTCACTTAGTGCCTAACCTCTTGCGAATGCCCAGAACCGATGACGGCGGACTTAGTTCCGAGAGCCCGAATCTCCTGCCGGTTTATTGGCTCAGAAGCCGCGGGCGTCTGATTCGTGCACTGTCGCTCCTGATTCGAGATGATGCGGGCGAGGTGGTCGGCGTTCTCTGCATCAATCAGGATGTCACCAATGTGTCTGCTGCCGCGGGGCAGCTTCAGGCGCTTTTAGCGCTTCTGCCGCCCGGCGAGGCTTCCATCCTTCCGGAAGCATCGGCATCTGCAGACGCTCTCGCGTCCGAACACGCTGCGGCGCAATTGGCGTCTGCAGTCTCGAGAAACACAGAGGCCAAAGATCTTCAAAAAGATTCAGATATCGAACTGGAAGGCAGCGTACTCAAAACGGTTTACGCCATGATCGACCGCATGACGGAACGTGTTCGGGCCGGAAGGTCGTCGTCGGCCGTTCTGACCCGCGAAGAACGGCTTCCTCTCGTTCGTTTCATGGATACGCGCGGCGTGTTTCTTGTTAAGGGCGCGCTCGACTATGCCGCAGAGCGTTTAGGGGTCTCAAAGGTGACGCTCTACAGCGATTTGGATCTCCTCAGGCGCGAATCGGAATCAGCCGGCTCTTTGGCCTCAGGACGGCAGAAAAAGTGAAGAACACGCCAAAACTGTAAACAATCATTCACCGCCGGAAACGGCTGGGAGCAAACAATATGAAATTCATCGATCCCGGATTCAAGGGGAACAACCCCGGCCATTACAGCACGGCAGTGGTCTCAAACGGCATGCTTTACGTTTCCGGGCTGCTGTCCATGGATCCGGATACGCGCGAGGTCTGCACGGGCGACATTCAGGCGCATGCTGCGCAGGCCCTCCAAAATCTCGACCGAGTGCTTAAAGCCGCGGGTGTCGAGCGCAGTCAAGTGGTTTTCTGCCGCGTCTATACCCCGTCCAACGAATACTGGGGCCCCATTAACGCTCTATATGCCCAGTTTTTTGGCGAACACAAACCCGGCCGGGTTGTCGTTTCGACAACTCCGCTTCACTTCGGCTGCCTCGTTGAAATCGAATGCATTGCCGAACTCGAAGCCCATGACTGATTCCAACTGATTCAAAAGGGAAGAAGAAACTATGTTCAGCTATGTCTGCACCGCCTGCGGCAAAAAAACACCTGCCGATACGCTTGCGCCCGTCTGCGGCTGCGGCGGGCTCTTCGAACTCGATTTCAAGAGCCCGAAGTGGGATGACGCCAAGATTGATCAGAAGTGCTGGAGTATTTTCCGCTACCGCGACTTTATGGCCGTTGACGGTGATGCTTGGCAGAGCGTCTCACTGGGTGAAGGCATGACGCCCTTGGTGGAACTCGAACCGGGTCTCTACGTCAAGGTCGATTACGCCATGCCGACGCTCTCCTTTAAGGATCGCGGCGCGGCTACGCTGGTTGCACATATGAAGGCGATCGGGGTGAAGTCTTGTGTGCAAGACTCGAGCGGCAATGCCGGCAACGCCGTAGCAGCCTACTGCGCCAGAGCAGGCATTCAGTGCGAAATCTATGTTCCGGAAGGAACGAGCCCCAAGAAGATCACCATGATTGAGGCGCACGGCGCCAAAGTGCATGTCATTCCCGGGTCGCGCGACCACTGTGCCGATGTTTGCCGCGCTCGAGTGCGTGAAGAGGGCATCTACTACGCCAACCATGTGGTGAATCCCTTCTTTTATGAAGGCATGAAAGCCTATATCTATGAGGTGTATGAAGAGCTCGGCCGTATCCCGGAACATGTTGTTCTGCCCGTCGGCAACGGCACGCTCTTTATCGGTGCGGTGAAAGCGCTCGAACATCTTCTGGAATCCGGTGCGATTGACCATTTCCCGAAGATTGTGGCGCTTCAGAGCGAATACTGCGATCCGCTCCTTAAAGCGCGCGAATTGGGGCTGGACGCACCGGTCTCCATAGACGTGAAGCCGACGATTGCCGAAGGCATCGCGATCGGCAAGCCGCTTCGCGGCAGCGAGCTGCTTGAAATGATGAAAAAGCACGACATTACCGTTGTAGCAGCTCCCGAGGACAAGATTCTTGCTGCCCGCGCCAAGATTGCACGGGCCGGGCTCTATATCGAGCACACGACCGCCGCCAACTTTGCCGCTTGGGATCATTACTGCGAACTTTACGGACCGAGCACTGACGTGCTGATTACGCTCTGCGGCGCAGGGATTAAATCAGACCACTAATGGAGCCGGGCCCGAAAGCCAAGATCTGCAGATCGACCCCGCAGCTGATCTGCAGATAACCAAAAAAAGCAAACCGCCACCACCACTGGAGACCTACCGCTATGCTCGGAATCCTCATTACCCTTCTTGTGATCGCAGGGGTTGCGTACTGCGTCCTCAAGAATTATTACCCGCCGATTATCCTGCTGCTTGCTGGTTTCGTGATGCTTATCTGCGCAGCCCTGAACGGAACCATGCCGGTGGCCGACGCAAAGTCGACGCACTTCTTTGGATTTGATCTGGCTGAAGCCTTCACAAACCTGATGAAGGGACGCCTGCCGGGCCTTGGCCTCAACATCATGCTGATTGCAGGCTTCTCGGTTTATATGGACCGCATTGGCGCTTCCAAAGCGCTCGTTAAGCTTTGTGTGAAGCCGCTGAGCGCCATCCGCTCGCCTTATGTGCTCCTTGCCGTCACCTATGTGGTCGGTCAGTTCATGGCGCTCTTTATCAATTCCGCAGTGGGTCTGGGCCTGCTGCTGATGGCTTCCATTTATCCGCTCCTCATCGCGCTCGGCGTTTCG
>OGRL01001970.1_pt1 | contig 14455 bp, 10 predicted proteins | sample 1553481 | NCBI WGS metagenome assembly OGRL01 (sample SAMEA2580036, study PRJEB22360) | human gut metagenome
GGATTGTAGCGGCAGCTGATGGTCTCCGGAATATGACCAATGGTCTTCTCCAGGAAATCAATATGTGTGAAATCATCCAGGTTGATGATTGCACCTAATTTGTCTGCATATGCGAATTCTTCTGCCGGTGTATCATTGGAAGAAAACATAATGTGCTTTCCGTCAAATCCACAGGATTTGGAAAGCATAAGCTCTGTGTATGAAGAACAATCACATCCCATATCGTATTCCTGTAAGATTTTAAGAATGTATGGATTTGGAGTTGCTTTTACTGCAAAATACTCACGGAATCCAGGATTCCAGGAGAATGCTTCCTTTACTGCTTTTGCATTGTCGCGAATTCCTTTTTCATCATATAAATGAAATGGTGTCGGATATGTCTTTACAATCTCTTCTACCTGACTTTTGGTTACAAATGGTTTCTTTTCCATGTTCGGTCTCCTCTGTCTGCTTTATTTGTGAGCCACGGCAAGTGGCTTGCCTACCTACACTTTGCAATCTATGCTACAACAACTATTTTACAAATTCAAGCAATTTTCGGCTTTTACTTCAAATTTATCAATAGATATGTTAAAATAGTGGCGTTACATATTGTTTACTATACAAAGGATGAGTTTATATGAGCGTAACTGTATTGCCATATCTGGCTGATGTGAGTGCTGCATCCTCAGCACCATCTTCGGTCAAACAACCAACAGGCAAAACAAATACCAATTTCAAAGATGTTTTAGATGCTGCAACAAGCGCACAGCAGAAGATGGCTGTGGACGCATTGATCGCGGCAAGCGGTTCCGGAACCGTATCGGTCTCCACAGTGCAGAAAATTCTCGGTTTTAATCCACAATACACAGTCTCCTCCACGCAGGCACCTGTTGCAACTACGCAGGAGACAGCGAATACAGATCCTGCACCTGCGACATCCGCATCATCAGAGACTACACAGACACCTACGACAACCACCAGTGATTCTGACAAAGATTCTCTCGGCTGTCCTTCGGAACTGGAACCTTATTTTAAGGAAGCCTCCGAAAAATATAACGTAGATATCAATCTGCTCAAAGCTATCGCCAAAGCAGAATCCAATTTCAATCCGAACGCTGTAAGTTCAGCAGGCGCGCTTGGTGTCATGCAGCTGATGCCATCTACTGCAAGCAGCCTTGGTATCTCTAACGCTTATAATGCAAGAGAAAATATTATGGGCGGTGCACAGGTGATTGCATCAAACTTAAAGAAATACAACGGAGATATCTCCCTTGCCTTAGCCGCATACAATGCAGGCTCCGGCAATGTTGACAAATACGGTGGCATCCCACCATTTAAAGAAACACAAAATTATGTCAATAAAGTAATGAACTATTATAAAACGCGTAGCATCTTGCCACGCGTTTTTATATTTCAGTCTTTCTGAATTGTTATCTTATTTTTATAATTTCAAGCCAGACAGCAAAGCTCCAAGGCTTGTGGATGCATTTTCATTGGAAATATATTCCTCTGCCTGTGCGCTCTCCTCATTTTCCACCTCATCCGGCATAATTTCTTCTAAAGCTTTCATGCTCAGGCTGACACGATTATCGTTTGTGTTGATAATTTTTGCCTTTACTTTCTGTCCTTCTTTTAATACTTCATGCACGGAACCGATGCGTTTCTGGCATATCTGAGAGATGTGTACCAGTCCGCTGATTCCATTTCCAAGATTAATAAAAGCGCCATATGGCATAATGGATTCTACAGTTCCCTCTACAACCGTTCCCGGAACAAGCATTGCAATACGATGGTTGCGCTCTTCTTCCTGCTGCTTTCTTGCCACGACTTTTCCAGATAAAACCAGTTTATTCTTCTCTTTATCCACATTGATGACTTCTACCGGCACTTCTTTTCCAATCCACTTGTCGGTATCTTCCACGTAATCTGTAGAAAGCTGTGATGCCGGAATGAATGCACGGATTCCCTCTAAGAAGGTAACAACACCGCTTGGTACACTCTCTTTGATGCGAACATTCACAACAGTCTCGTTCTCCATCATTTCTGCCAGCTTATCCCATGCCAGCACATCATTTGCTTCTTTCTTTGAAAGTTCAATGTTGCCGTTTCCGTCATCCACTTTGATCACGGTTGCCTCAATCTCATCACCGATCTGCAGCTGCTCCTTCGGATTAAAATCCGGATCGTTGCTCAGATTCTCAGTTTTGATAATTCCCTGCGTATAATAATTGAGATCTAAGGTTACATCTTCCTCGGATACTGCAATTACTGTTCCGCTTACAATATCACCTTCATTGATCGTTCGAAAAGAACGCTCCAGCTCCTTTTCATAGTCCTTCATTGATTCTGTTGCATTTTCTGCCACTTGTTTTCCCTCCTTTTCTCATCCGCCTGTGCAACGGTGAGTCTGTCTTTACCCGCATTATAACATATTTTCCATAAAAGCTTTATTATTTTTTTGTTTTGCCGATATATATGATGTAAATGCAATTCGGCCGAATATGCAGACAACTCAATAACCTAAGGAAAGACCAGGGACGGTATCCACGAACAAAAAGGAATTTTTCGCGGAGACCGTCCTTTTATTCTTCACTTAAATAGAAAGGGTGAACCTATTGATTATTCAGTCTAATACCATGCATACGAATGCACGAAGAACTTACCGTTCTTCAGAAACAAGCATTACCAACACAACACGTTGGGATAATTCCGGTGCAACGATATTTTCCATGCATGACGCACAGTCACGTCAGGAATCCATCTATACGGAAAGCCACAATGGACAAAAAGATACCGGAAACGGCAATGCTTCCATGAACGCAAACGAAGATTCTAAGGGAGATACCATGGATGATCTGATGCAGCGTTTTCTATCTACCCCAAATGTGCATCGCAACAATCTGCAGTCTAATATTTCTTCGATTCAGAAAATCCGCCAACAGGCGATCGACTATCTTCTTTATATTTTATTTGGAAGCCGATACGATGAATCGAATCCGACAACAGATACCTCTGACACAGCATCTTTCTCTGATACCCTCGCCTCTGCTTCGAATGATGCGAACTCGCTGACCGGAGAAGGCGGACAGACCTATCAGTACTTTTATTATTCCGAACAGGAAACTACCTGCTTTGATACCCAGGGAATTGTACACACTGCCGACGGCCGGGAAATTTCTTTTAATCTCAGTCTTGAGATGTCCCGTTCCTTCACACAGATGTCCGAAAGCGTTGTGGATTTTGGCAAGCCACGTCTCTGCGATCCACTTGTCATCAACCTGGACAGTAATATTGCCAATGTATCGGATCAGAAATTTTATTTTGATATTGATGCCGATGGTTCCGACGATTCCATCTCGATGCTCAATTCCGGCAGCGGTTACCTCGCTTTGGACAGAAACGGGGACGGTATCATCAACGACGGCTCCGAGCTGTTCGGCACGCAAAGCGGCAACGGTTTTGCCGATCTTGCCGCCTATGACAAAGATGAAAACGGCTGGATTGATGAAGCAGATGAAATCTTTCAAAAACTACGCATCTGGACCAAAGACGAGAACGGAAACGATAAGCTTCTGACGCTCTCTGAGGCAGGTGTGGGTGCAATCTATCTCGGATATGAAAATACGGATTTTTCGTTAAACAATTTGACCGATAATCAGACAAATGCACAGATTCGTAAAAGCGGTGTGTTCTTATATGAAGACGGAAATGCCGGAACGGTGCAGCAGTTAGATCTTGCAACTTAATACCGATTCAAAAATATTGGTTTTATTTTTTGAAATATCTTGACAGTTCGCTCAAATCATTGTAAAATGCAATAGTTGACGCAAGTCAAGATATTGCTGATGTGGCTCAGAGGTAGAGCACTTCCTTGGTAAGGAAGGGGTCACGGGTTCAATTCCCGTCATCAGCTTTTTTTATTGCTTAAAAATAAAGGATTTCTTGAACTTCAGTAACTCAAAAGTAATCAGAACAGAAGTTTTGATATACTTCTAAGAACTGTTTGTACTTCCAGAATGACAAGAGATATGTTATACTTACAGTGTTGTCCAACCGATACCCGGCAACGGGAGGAGGTGAAGTCTATATGGAGAATCTTGCTATTTCTTTTCTTGTCTTCTTTATGGCAAGCATAGCCGCCTATTATGTTTGCAAATGGTTAGACGGAGATAAGTAGGGCAACACTAACCTGGCAGTTTCTTGTCTGCCATAAAAAATAAGAAGAAGCCCCCAGTATTCGCACTACTGAGGGCTTCATTCTTTTTGTCTACATGGACTTGCTATTTCTTTTCGCCTACTGGCATTATAGCATATGCAGATCAGGAAATCAATATGCAAGTGATTCTGAAACATTCTGAAACAAATAAAAAGTTACTGTTCACACACCACTGTCCCGCGAGGTGTTTTGGCATGAATATGCCAAAATCCCGAGACATACAAGCCAAAATTCCATTGCCGCAGGCAATCTGGAATGAATTTTGGCTACGTTACTGTGAACGGAGTGAACAGTAACGTCTGAGAAATATAAGGCCTGTCACTGTTGTGTAAACGGTTGACAGATGGAATTTCCAATGATAATATAAATTCATTCGACATAAAAAATATTCAGTTGTATTTTTTATATATAGATGTGTGAAAAAACAGTATAAAATACGACAACAGGAGGGAAAAAGATGGAGAACGAAACAGTTTCCAAAAATTTTATTGAGAATATCATTGATAAAGATTTAGCAGAGGGTGTTTATGACACCGTGCATACGCGTTTCCCGCCGGAACCGAATGGATATCTTCATATCGGTCATGCGAAATCTATTCTTTTAAACTATGGTCTTGCACAGGAATATAACGGCAAGTTCAACATGCGTTTTGATGATACAAACCCGACCAAAGAAAAGAGTGAGTTTGTAGAATCCATCAAGGCAGATATCAAATGGCTTGGTGCAGACTGGGAAGACAGACTGTTTTTTGCATCTGACTATTTCGGACAGATGTATGAAGCTGCTGTAAAGCTGATCCAGAAAGGCAAAGCCTATGTATGTGACCTGACAGCAGATCAGATCCGTGAATATCGTGGAACTCTTACAGAGCCGGGTAAAGAAAGTCCATACAGAAACAGAAGCGTAGAAGAGAACCTGCAGCTTTTTGAAGAGATGAAAGAAGGCAAATATGCAGACGGAGAGAAAGTGCTTCGTGCCAAGATCGATATGGCATCTCCGAACATGAATATGCGCGACCCGGTTATCTATCGTGTTGCTCATATGACTCACCACAGAACAGGTGATACATGGTGCATCTATCCAATGTATGATTTCGCCCATCCCATCGAGGATGCGATTGAGGGAATCACACATTCCATCTGTACTCTGGAGTTTGAGGATCACAGACCACTGTATGACTGGGTTGTAAAAGAATTGGAATACCCACAGCCGCCGAAGCAGATTGAGTTTGCAAAACTGTATCTGACAAATGTAGTTACAGGTAAACGTTATATCAAGAAATTGGTAGAGGAAGGCATCGTAGACGGATGGGATGATCCGCGTCTGGTTTCCATCGCAGCACTGCGCCGCCGTGGATTTACACCGGAATCCATCAAAATGTTTGTAGAACTCTGTGGTGTATCCAAAGCAAACAGCTCTGTTGACTATGCAATGCTTGAATACTGCATCCGTGAGGATCTGAAACTGAAACGTCCCCGTCTGATGGCTGTTCTTGATCCGATCAAGCTTGTGATCGATAATTATCCGGAAGGCGAAGTGGAATATCTGGAAGCTCCGAATAATATGGAGAATGAAAAACTGGGAACCCGTAAAATACCGTTTGGCAGAGAACTCTATATTGAGAGAGAAGACTTCATGGTAGATCCGCCTAAGAAATATAAGAGAATGTTCCCGGGCACAGAGGTTCGTCTTATGAACGCATATTTTGTAACCTGTACAGGATATGAAGCTGATGAAGATGGAACTGTACGTGTTGTACACTGTACTTATGATCCTGCAACAAAGGGTGGCAATGCGCCGGATGGCAGAAAAGTAAAAGGAACCATTCACTGGGTAGAAGCAAGTCAGGCAGGAAAAGCAGAAGTACGTCTCTATGAGAATATCGTAGACGAGGAGAAGGGTGTATACAACAAAGAAGATGGTTCTCTGAATGTAAATCCGAACTCTCTGACAAAAGTTACTGCATATGTAGAACCAGCACTTATGGAAGCAAAAGGCTATGACAGCTTCCAATTCGTAAGAACAGGATTTTTCTGTGCAGATATCCATGATTCTAAAGAGGGTGCACCGGTATTCAACCGTATCGTGTCTCTGAAGAGCTCATTTAAACTTCCGAAAGCATAATGAGACTGAAATAGTAATATAATCAGAATAAAAAGGGAATGTTGCTTCTACGATTGTATAATCGTGAAGTAACATTCCTTTTTGGTTACGTTACTGTGAACGGTAACGTTTATTCTTCAGATTCAGATGCAGCGTCCATAGTCTCTTCAAAATTCTCGGGTTCATCGGCATCTTCTTCCTCTTCTGCATCTTTAATCTCAACTTCAGCAGCTTTATCGGAAGACTTCTCAGAATCGTCTGTATCAGCAGCTTCTTCAGCTTCTTCGCTTTCGGTGTCATCTGTTGCAGACTGTTCGCCTGTATGTTCCCAGGACTGGAAATCTTCGGCAGGTTCCTGATCTTCCTTAGCAGTTTCCTTTTCATCAGTCAGATCGAAATCATCAAAGTCATCTTCAAAATCAAAATCCTCTTTACAGGATCCTTTTTTGGCAATAAGGGCAGCTACAGCACCGGCAGCAGCTGCTGTAAGGGCACCTATTGCAACATATCCCCAGTATTTATTAATTTTAGCCATGATAATCATAAACTCCTTTCTGATATTCTCCTATTTTTGACAGCGAGTCAGGATAAAAATATCTTTTACTCCTGACACCATTTTATTCAGCTATAGGTTATTGTTATTTTAATACTTTTCAGATAAAAAGAAAAGCGAAATTTTATGGAAAGAGTTAATGAAAGCAGTTGCATACCAAAAAGATACAAGGTATACTATGACAGGAAAGAAGAGGTTATTATGAGAAAAATTATTTTGGCATCTGCTTCACCCAGACGAAAAGAACTGTTGGAACGGGCTGGCGTGGATTTTGAAGTGCTGCCTGCATCAGGTGATGAGAATCGTATCTCAGACAATCCGGGAGAGGCAGTAAAACAGCTGGCTTCGGATAAAGCAGCTTCTGTTATCCGCACTATGAAAGATAGTGCCGACGGAACAATTGTGATCGGATCTGACACAGTGGTAGTGTTTGAGAATGTGATCCTTGGCAAACCTCATGATACAGAGGATGCAGTGAATACATTAAAGAAACTTCAGGCAAATACTCATCAGGTATATACCGGCGTTTCTGTATGGGAAAAGAAAGAAAAAGTCTGGACAGAACATACTTTTTATGAAAGTACAGATGTGACGTTTTATCCGGTTTCAGATGAGGAGATCAGAGAGTATGTTGCTACAGGAGAGCCTATGGATAAGGCTGGAAGCTATGGCATCCAGGGACTTTTCGGAATTTATGTAAAGGGGATCAGCGGAGATTACAATAATGTGGTAGGACTCCCGGTTGCCAGATTATTTTATGAAATGAAGAAATCAGGAATTAACTTAAGAGGATGACAAAAGATGATTAAAGCATGTATATTTGATTTGGATGGAACACTGGCTGATACGCTGGATTCCATGGCTTATGTGACTAATATTATTATGGAAAAATTCGGGTTGAAAACACTTCCGGTGGATAATTTCAGATATTACAGCGGAGAAGGGGCAAATATGCTGATCCGCCGCGCACTTAAGGATGCGGGGGATCCGGAACTTGCGCATTATGATGAGGGACAGAAGCTTTACCGGGAAATGTTTGAAGCAGATCCGATGTATAAAGTAGTTCCCTATAAGGGAATGCCGGAAACCTTAAAGAAATTGAAGGAACATGGAATGAAGCTGGCAGTTTGTTCAAATAAACCTCATCCTGCAGCTGTGAAAGTAATTGCGCAGCTTTTTGACGGGGAATTTGATATGGTAGTTGGTCAGAGTGAAGCAATCCGCAGGAAACCGGCACCTGATGGTCCGCTTATGGTTGCGGAGAAATTTGGTGTAAAACCGGAAGAATGTATGTATGTGGGAGATACAAGTACAGATATGAAGACCGGTAGAGCAGCAGGAATGTATACAGTAGGTGCGCTATGGGGCTTTCGTGACCGAAAAGAACTGAATGAGAATGGAGCAGATCTTGTCGCTGAGAAACCGACAGATCTGGTAAAAATTTGCGAGGAACATGGAAATGATTAGGTTGGTTGCAAGTGATCTGGATGGGACGTTACTTTTACATAAGGCACAGTCTCTGCCTGAAGAAATTTTTTCGCTGATCAGGCAGTTAGAGGAACTGGGGATTATGTTTGTAGCAGCCAGTGGAAGGCAATATCCGAATATGACAAAGCTGTTTGCGCCTGTTGCTTCAGAGATTTCCTATATTTCGGAGAATGGTGCACTGGCAGTGGATCATGGAGAGGTACTGTATCAGGATTCTTTTGACAGAAAGCTGGCAGGGGAGATTATTTCTGCAATCCTGGAAAAGAAGGATGCCGAGTTTACCTGTTCTGCAAAGGATTACCACTACCTGATGCCGAAGACAAAGAGATTTCATGACCATATGTTATATGAAGTAAAAAATGAATGCAGATTTGTAAACAGTATGGAAGAGATGACGGCTCCTATCATGAAGCTGGCTGTGTTTGAACCGGCCGGCCTTACAGAAGAATCTGTGAAATACTGGATGGACAGATTTGGAAAAGAATGTGTTGTTGTCACTTCGGGAAATGAGTGGATCGATTTTATTCCTTTTGGAACAAACAAGGCAAAAGGAATCAGAGAATATCAGAAAAGATATCATATTTCGCCGGAAGAATGTATTGCGTTCGGAGACGAATATAATGATATAGAGATGCTTAAAGCGGTAAAATATGGCTTTGCCATGGAGCATTCCAAGGAGGGGGTACGGGCAGCTACGTCCTATATGACAAAACAGGTTGAACCGGTCCTTGAGAAGCTGATCCGGGCAAAGGGAAAGATTGAGGAGGTTATTTAAATTGTTTACAGAAGAATGTATTAATACGTTTCTTGAAAATCAGGAGCAGCTTTTTCCACAGGCGGTAGCAGAATCATATGAAGCAGCGGAAGCATTCCTTGAGGATTGCATGGCGCAGGTTGTGGATTCTATTGAAGAAGTGAGAGAATATCTGGAAGAGTCAGGCGCTGATGTGGAAGGAATGTCAGATGAAGAACTGGAAGATGCAAGTGAAGTATTTGCTCTGCCGGATGGAAAATATCTGATAGTAGAAGGATAAAAACTGTTCGGTCAAATTATGGATATCACGTGATATATCGGAGAAATAACTGTAAAACACAGTTCGGTCCCTGAATATTGGAGAAAATTGAACTCTGATACTCAGGGGCTGAAGTTGTTTTAAGGGAGAAAATACAGATTACATTTCCGGAAAATGTGATGCTATAATGCTTTTATACAGAGAAAAACGATGTTGTGGTCTGTGATGGGAATGAAAAGGGCAGACAGACACAGAAGCATCACAGAACTGTAATTATTCAGTACCTTCAGAGCGGCTGCTGAATAATTACAAATCTTATTATAAATGAAAAGGAGGACTACAGATGGAGAGAAAGAGATTTCTTGCAGTTGTAATGACTGTGATGATGGTTATTTCAATGATTCCATCCATGGTTTTTGCGGCAGCTCCGTCAGGAGAATTGGGCGGTAAGCTTAAGATTAAGGGACTGGCAGCTGTAGGCGTAGTAGTGAGTGCAGATTATGCAAAGGTTACACCGGAAGAGGTTACGGATGAAGATTTCACTTTTTCCTGGTCAAGACAGACAGGGGAGAAGGAGTTAACACAGGTAGGTACTGAGAAGACCTATACGATCACTCAGGATGATCTGGGATGCAGACTGGTGCTTGATCTGACCCCTGTAGATGGAAGCGGACTGACAGGTATTCTTACTGCAAAGACGTTAGAGGTAGCTGCAACTGAAGAAGAGGCGAAAGCAGTGGAACAGGAAGCAGAGGATACACAGCAGACAGAAACGGCAGATGGAACAGAGAATGCACAGTTGGAAGAAACGGCAGATGGAACAGAGGAGGCACAGCTGGAAGAAACAGCAGATAATGCAGAAGGCAGTCAGGATTCTGAAAATCAGGATGTAGATAGAACAGAAGATGTACAGCAGAATGCAGGGAATGAACAGGAAGATGACTCTCAGAACACAAAAGGTCAGCCGGAGGAAACAACAGAAGGTACTGATGATTCCCAGATGAAAATTTATACAGAAGATCAGCTGCAGGTGGATGAGAACGGAAATGTGCAGACAGATGGATCAGAGAAAGATCAAAAGACTTACGAAGCGACTGCCACTGTAGAGGACAGCGAAGATCAGATCTGTGATTTTGGAACAGTAAAGAGTGATCTTGAGGATGTGGAAGCACAGTATGTGCAGATTACGAACACCGGAAATGAGAACTTGAATTTTCAGGAGATCAGTCCGGAACATTTTATGGTTCAGGATATTACAGAACCGCTGAGTGCAGGTGAATCTGTAAGCGTATGGATACAGCCGAGGGAAGGGCTGGAACCGGGTGAATATGATGATATGATCACATACCGGACGGAAGAAGGTATTGAGGTTTCTTTTGAAGCGAAGATTGCAGTTGAAGGTGAGGATGATTCATCAGATGACGAAGATCTGAAGCCTTCGGATGAGCCTTCTGCAGAACCGACAGAGACGCCGGATGACAGCGAGGCTCCATCGGCAGGTGACAATGCAGATGCATCTCTTGAGGCACAGTCTCTTGATGTAAATACAGGAAGTCTTAATTTCAGCGATATCGAAGAAAATTATACACAGGCCAATGAGACACTGTCCGTAACCGTAACAAATACAGGGGATGGAACTGTCACTTTAAAGATACCGAAATCAGATTATTTTGAGGTGATGAACGAAGATGGAAGTGAAGCTGTATCAGGAATACAGATTGCAAAAGGTGATTCTCTTATGTTCATGGTACAGCCAAAAACCGGTCTGACGAAGGGTGATTACAGTGATACCCTGATATTTGAAAGTGAAGAGGATTCGGAAGTAGCAGTGCAGGTAACGGCGGAAGTATCTGTAAAAGAGGCAGAACAGGAACAGATCACAGCAGTTCAGGCAGATCCGGAATCTTTCAGTTATGATGATCTGAAGGAAGGTTATGATACTCCTGAGGCGACGACCATTACACTTACCAATACAGGAAATACAACTGTTTCGCTGATGCAGCCATATGCAGAGTATTTTGATATTGGGGAACTTTCGGCATCAGTGCTGGAGCCGGGAGATTCTGCTGCATTTACAGCAGTACCGGTGAACGGTCTGAAAGTCGGCAATTACCTGGACAGTATTCAGATAGCCCAGACCAGTTCGGAAGGACAGGAAGATGTATTAACAACGATCAAAGCTTCTGCGACTGTTTCGGAAGTGAAAAAGATTTATAAATTATCCGTAACACCGGAAGAACTGAATTTTGGAAAAGCAAAAGAAGGATATAGTGAGGCACCGGAAGCGCAGAAAGTTACAGTGACGAATGAGGGGAATACAAATGTAACTTTAAATGCACCGTCAGGTAAAAACTTTAAAATCGGGAAACTTTCAGCCACAGAGCTTGCACCGGGGGAGAGCTGTACATTTAAAATCCGCCCGAAGGAGGGTTTAAAGGCCGGCTCCTATACAGAGTCAGTTGTGATTGATAATGAACAGCAGATCAGTGCAGAAGTGAAAGTTCAGTTTACGGTTAAAGCTACCCGCAAGGCGAAAATTGCAGATCCGGCAGATAATAAGATTACAGGAATCAGTTCAGATGGATACACAACACAGTCAAAGATTACATTTACAGCAGTCGGAGCGGGTATGGACAATGAAAGTCCGGGAAAGGGAGATGTCCGCTATGTACCGTATAACTGGAAAGTGATCAATACAAATAGCTGGAGCAGTGCACCTTATACTGCTGCATTTGGAATTACGAAGGCCGGAACCTACACATTGACAGTTACATTTGACCGTCAGAAGTATAATGGAAGTGAATGGAAGAATACAGGGGAGCAGGATACTAAACAGGTGAATTTCAGTATTACACAGGCGCAGACTGTAACTGCAACTCCGACTCCACAGCCGAATGGAGCAACTGCGAAATCAGCGGTAAAGACAGGAGATACGACTAATATCACACCGTTTGTGATTATTCTGGCGATTGCAGCAGGATGTATTGTGGGAGTTGTGGTATACAAAAGACGAAAGAAATAAGAGTTATCTGAAGAAAAAATACAGGGGAATATGTAAAATATAAAATTATTAGCACTCATTTTTGGTGAGTGCTAATTTTTTCTTGACTTTTGGAATAAATGGTATTACTATATCTTTCAGAGAAGCAACTTACAGGAGTCAAAAGCTATTTCAAAGGATAAACAGGAGAGGATAGTTTTGGCTCCGGAGGCAGAGCAGATAAGAATGCAGTATATTGACAGATAAAGTTGCGGCAAATGATTAAAAACAAAAAGGAGTGTGGACAGCATGGCTGTAAAACATGGAAATTTATCAATTAACAGTGAAAATATTTTCCCAATCATCAAGAAATGGTTATATTCCGATCATGATATTTTTGTAAGAGAGCTGGTCTCCAACGGATGTGATGCGATCACTAAACTGAAAAAACTGGAAGTAATGGGAGAATATACTTTTCCGGAAGGATACAAACCGGAGATTCAGGTAATTGTTAATCCCGATGAGAAAACTCTGAAATTCATCGATAATGGTATTGGCATGACTGCTGATGAAGTAGAGAAATACATTACCCAGATTGCTTTTTCAGGTGCAACTCAGTTTCTTGAGAAATATAAAGACAAAACTACAGATGATCAGATGATCGGTCATTTTGGACTTGGATTTTATTCTGCATTTATGGTGGCGGATGAAGTGCATATTGATACACTTTCCTATACAGAAGGTGCACAGCCTGTACACTGGTCCTGCGATGGTGGAACAGAATATGATATCCAGGAAGGTAACAAGAATACGATTGGTACAGAAATCACCCTGTTCCTGAATGAAGACTGCCTGGAATTTGCAAACGAGTACCGTATGCGTGAGATTCTTGAGAAATACTGTTCCTTCATGCCGGTTCATATTTACCTTTCCAAAGCAAATGCACCTCAGGAATATGAGACAATTGATGAATCTGAGTTAAGAGACGATGATGTAGTTGTTGAACATATTCATGAGGAAGCAAAGACAGAAGAAAAAGAAAATGATAAAGGTGAAAAGGAAGTTGTTGAAATTTCTCCTGCAAAGGATAAAGTAAAGATCAATAAACGTCCGGTTTCCATCAGTGATATTAATCCGCTCTGGATGAAGCATCCGAATGAATGTACAGATGATGAATACAAGGAATTTTACCGCAAAGTATTTATGGATTATAAGGAACCGTTATTCTGGATACATCTGAATATGGATTATCCGTTTAATTTAAAAGGTATCCTGTACTTCCCGAAGATCAATACAGAGTATGATTCCATTGAAGGAACGATCAAACTTTATAACAATCAGGTATTTATCGCAGATAATATCAAGGAAGTAATTCCTGAATTCCTGCTTCTTCTGAAAGGTGTGATCGATTGTCCGGATCTTCCATTGAACGTGTCACGAAGTGCATTGCAGAATGACGGATTTGTACAGAAGATTTCTGAATACATTTCCAAAAAAGTGGCAGATAAGCTTACCGGAATGTGCAAGACTGACAGAGAATCTTATGAGAAATACTGGGATGATATCAGCCCGTTTATTAAATATGGCTGTATTAAAGATGCTAAGTTTGCAGAGAAAATGGGAGATTATGTACTCTTTAAGAATCTTGATGGCAAATATCTCACATTAAAGGACTGCGTTGAAGAGAATAAAAAAGAAACAGAAGAAACTGAGGCTCAGACAGAAGAAAAGAAAGAAGATGCAGCAGAGTCTGAAAACAAAGACAATGCGGAAGCGAAAGAACCTGAGAAGACAGTAATTTTCTATGTAACTGATGAAGTTCAGCAGAGTCAGTATATCAATATGTTTAAGGAAGCAGGAAAAGATGCCGTTATCCTGAAACATAATATTGACAGTGCATTTATTTCCAGTCTTGAGCAGAAACATCAGGAAGTACAGTTTAAGCGTATTGATGCGGATCTGACCGAAGAAATGAAGGGTGAGGGTACTGCCGATGAAGAAACTGTCAAAGCACTGACAGAACTTTTCCGCAAGAGCCTTAATAAAGATAAACTGGAAGTACATGTTGAGAATCTGAAAAATGAAAATGTATCAGCAATGATGACTCTTTCCGAAGAGA
>OGRL01001976.1_pt1 | contig 14432 bp, 10 predicted proteins | sample 1553481 | NCBI WGS metagenome assembly OGRL01 (sample SAMEA2580036, study PRJEB22360) | human gut metagenome
CACGCCGCCAGCGTTCATCCTGAGCCAGGATCAAACTCTCATGTTAAAAAGTTTTGTCCTGCCAGAATTAAATCTGGCTTTTAATCAGAAACAATGTCCTGATTTACTGTTTTAAGGTTGCTTCTTTTATAGAAGCGTTCTTGAATGACACAACATTTTTATCAAGCAAAAATGTTGCCTAGCAACGATTCGTTTCACAAATCGTTACTTTTCTCAAAATCTTTCAAGGTTTTTCACTGTTCAGTTATCAATGTTCTCTTGCTGTCCTCTGCTGTATCTCTCAGCGACAGCTTATTTATAATAGCACCTCTGTCATCTTTTGTCAACAACTTTTTTCATCTTTTTCAGAAATCTTTTTGAGGTCTTCCACCCGGAAGCCTTCTTCTCTTATTTCTGTTTCGATTCGGTGCCTGCCGTCTCATCAGCGACAGCTTTGTTATACTATCATGTCCCGCATCTTTTGTCAACAGCTTTTTGCATTTATTTACATTTTATTACTATCGATGTTGAATCGCCTGCAATGCTTCCTGTACATTCTGTACCCCAACAAGACGAATCCCCTTTACTTTTCCCACTGCATCAAGGCAGACTTTGGGTAAAATACATGTCTCAAACCCAAGTTTTGCTGCTTCAGCCACTCTCTGTTCTGCCATGCTGACACCGCGTACTTCTCCACTTAATCCAACTTCTCCAAAACATATTGTCCGGTCATCGATAATCAGATCCAGTTTGCTTGACATAATCGCCAGCACAATTCCCAGATCAATTGCAGGCTCGTTCATGCGAATTCCACCTGCGATATTTACATAGGCATCGCAATCGGAAAGTTGCATTCCAATTCTTTTTTCCAGAACTGCCATAAGCAGATTGACCCTGTTAAAATCCGTGCCCGTTGCTGTACGACGCGGGTTATTGAAATAACTGTGACAGATCAACGCCTGGATTTCCAGTAAAATCGGACGTGTTCCCTCTATTGAGCATGCGACAACCGATCCTGATGCATCCTGTGGCTTTCCACTCAGCATGTACTCAGAAGGATTCTCCACTTCCACAAGACCTTCTGTGCGCATTTCAAATACGCCAATTTCATTTGTGGAGCCAAATCGATTCTTCACGCCTCGCAAAATGCGGTAACTTTCGTGTCTGTCACCTTCAAAATACAACACCGTATCCACCATATGCTCCAGTACACGCGGGCCTGCTACTACACCTTCCTTCGTCACATGTCCTACAATAAAAATAGAAATTCCCATGCCTTTTGCAATCTGCATAAGAACACCTGTTGATTCACGCACCTGTGACACGCTTCCCGGTGCAGATCCAACGCTCTCATTATACATGGTCTGTATACTATCTATTATGACTATTTGGGGCTTTTTGCGTTCAATTACACTGCGAATTGTATCAAGATTTGTCTCACATAATAATTCCAGACTATCCGTAAAAGTACCAATACGTTCCGCACGTATCTTAATCTGGTGCAAGGATTCTTCTCCTGATACATATAGCACAGACAGATTCTGGTTCGATAGGTTCCTGCATACCTGCAGTAATAGTGTTGACTTGCCAATACCCGGATCTCCTCCTACCAGAACAAGAGAACCACGCACGATTCCCCCTCCCAGTACACGATCCAGTTCCTTTATAGAAGTACTTGTTCTTTCCTCGTCTTTTGCCGTAATTGCAGAGAGTGGAACAGGCTTCGCCTCAGTCGCTGGTTTGAGTTTACCGGAAGTAATAAGTGACTTCAGATCCACCAGTTCCTCAACGAAGGTATTCCACTCTTTGCATCCCGGACACTGTCCCATCCATTTTGCAGACTCGTATCCGCAATTCTGACAAAAAAACGCACTCGTTTTTGTTTTTGCCATATATTATCTCTGCTCTACCTTAATTTCTACTGCATCTGTGCCTTCTAATTCAACGCTCATGCTTAATTTGCCACCAAGATTTGTCTTCATGGTTCCTGCAGACTTTCCATCAATGGTGATTTCATATTCGGTCTCTTCTGCAAGTTCAAGGGTAATCTGTGCATCCTCCGGTCCCTCTACGGTAAAGGATACTGTCTTCTCATCCTGCTTAAAATTTGTTACAGCGGTACCCGGTACAGACTCGTATACAAAAAGCCCGTTGCGCTCTAATTTGGTAATCTCCTTGAACGTCTTTACCTTATACATATCTCCATGAAATTCGTAATTGTCTAACTTTGCCTTTGCTCCCAAAGTATAATCTCCAAAGCTAATTGTTCCATCTGCCTCGGTACGAATTAATTCACTAATTGCAGCCATTATTTATCCTCCTGTGTATTAACTTTTTCTCAAAAATGGTTTCTTAAATTATAACACTCTTATGCTTTTGTGACAACGATTTCCTTGTTCTTTGTTGTAACAATTACATGATCCTGTGCATGGATATCTCCACGAATAATCGCCTCTGCCAATCGGTCTTCCACCTCATCCTGAAGCTTTCTGCGAAGCGGTCTTGCACCGTATTTGCGATCGTAAGCTTCTTCGACAATATGCGCCTTTGCAGCATCCCGCACGGTAAGTTCAATCTGCAACTGCTCCTTACATCTTTGCTGAAGTTCATGCACCATAATTGTTATGATCTGTTTCATATCCTCTTTGTTCAATGCACGAAATACAATGGTCTCGTCAATTCGGTTCAAAAATTCCGGTTTAAAGATTCTTTTTACCTCTTCCATGACATTATTCTTCATGCGCTCATGATCCTGTTTTTCATCTTCTTTTGCACCAAATCCAAGCTTTTTCGGTTCGATAATAGACTGCGCCCCTGCATTACTTGTCATGATAATGATCGTGTTCTTGAAATCGACTTTTCGTCCCTGCGAATCGGTAATGTGGCCGTCATCTAAAACCTGCAAAAGAATGTTAAACACATCCGGATGTGCTTTCTCGATCTCGTCAAATAAAATAACAGAAAACGGATTCCGTCTCACTTTTTCTGAAAGCTGTCCCCCATCCTCATGTCCTACATATCCTGGCGGTGATCCAATCATCTTGGAAACACTGTGTTTTTCCATATATTCCGACATATCAACGCGGATCATTGCCTCTTCATTGCCAAATACAGCTTCTGCAAGTGCCTTGGATACTTCTGTTTTTCCAACACCTGTCGGTCCAAGGAATAAGAAAGAGCCAATTGGTCTCTTTGGGTCTTTTAATCCAACCCTGCCACGGCGTACAGCCTTCGCCACTGCAGATACAGCTTCTTCCTGTCCAATGACACGTTTGTGCAAAGTCTCTTCTAATTTCTGCAAGCGCGCTGCTTCACTTTCTGTAAGTCTGCTCACCGGAATCTTTGTCCATCCGGCCACAACATCCGCAATCTCATTTTCTCCGACAACCGGAACTTTGCGCTTATTTGCGCGCTGGTTCTTCTTGTTCTGTTTTTCCCATTCAGAGGCCAGTTCCTCTTTGGTATTTTTTAACATGCGGGCTTTTTCGATGTCGCCCTCACGCAAAGCATCTTCAAGCAAAAGTTCTGTCTGATGCATTTCCTGCTTTAATCTGTTTAATTCGTCGCTGCCTTTTAGCACACCAAGCCTTGTCTTTGCTGCTGCTTCATCCATAAGATCAATTGCCTTATCCGGCAAAAAGCGATCGTTAACATACCGGGCTGACAAATGCACCGCTGCCTCTAGGCCTTCGTCCGTAATTTCTACATTATGATGTCTTTCATACAGTGGACGAATACCTTTCAATATTTCGATTGATTCTTCTTCCGTTGGTTCATTGACCTGAACCGGCTGAAAACGGCGCTCTAATGCGGCATCTTTTTCAATATATTTCCGGTATTCTTCTATCGTTGTAGCGCCAATAACCTGCACTTCGCCCCTTGCCAGCGCCGTTTTAAAAATATTGGATGCATCCAATGCGCCCTCTGCGCCACCTGCGCCTATAATGGTATGCAGCTCATCAATAAAAAGTAACACATTTCCGGCTTCCGTCACTTCGCTGATTACTTTCTTGATACGTTCCTCAAATTCTCCACGATATTTGGATTTTGCCACCATACCGGACATATCAAGGGAAACCAAACGCTTTCCTGCAACAATCTCCGGAACGGTTCCATTTGCGAGACTCTGTGCAATACCTTCTACGATTGCTGTCTTTCCCACACCAGGTTCTCCGATCAGGCACGGATTATTCTTGCCCCTGCGGCACAGAATCTGAATCACGCGTTCCGTCTCCTGCTGTCTTCCGATTACCGGGTCCAGCAGACCTTCCCGTGCCAGCTCCGTCAGGTCTCTGGAATACTGGTCCAGCGTCGGAGTTGATGAGGCAGCATTACCTCTTCCCCTCTGAATCTCATCACGAAATTTTGCCGGGTCTTCACCCATTGCCCCAAGAATATCAATAAACAATTTCTGTATGCTTGCCCCCATCGTATTCAAAAGCCTGCAGGCAGCACAATCTCCTTCTTTCATAATTGCAAGAAGTAAATGTTCTGTTCCGATCTCCTCACATCCAAAACGTTCTGCCATCTCAGATGCACGATCAAGGATTGCCTGCGTGCGCGGGGTGTATCCATCTCTGTCAAGTACTTCAATTTCTTCTCCAGCCGCAACAAGATCCTGAATCAGTTGTAACAGATTATCCAGTTGAATATTATTTGCTGTAAGTACTTCTGCAGCAACACCTGTTCCTTCTTTTAACAAGCCTGCAAGAATGTGTTCAGATCCCACATAATTGCAGTTCATTGATTTTGACAGGCGGTTTGCATAATTCATTGCTTTTTTCGCCTTATCTGTATATGGTCTCACTTTTTAAGCCTCCTATAAATCAATAAATTCTATTCCACTTTCTTCTTCCGCAGAAGACTTTTTCTTTCTACCAAAAAAATGATGTTTTTTGGGTTTCTTCTTAGGAATTTCATTTTCCCATTCTTCCTCATCATCTGATTCTTCAGAATCAGCTTCTTCCGTCTCTGTCTCTTCCGGTAGATTTTCATTTGGAATCGATTTTGTATCTCCCCAGCCATCCGGTTCGTCTTCCTTCACGACATCTTCACTGTTTGTTTCCAGTGTATCGGAATCATCTTCCGCATTTTCTTCATCATCAAAGTCATCAAAGTCATCAAATTCCTCAAATTCCTCTTCTTCCGGATGTTCCAGACGATTTCTGCGAGAGAGGACAAGTATTACGATCACAATAAGAAGGAACAGCACAACAATCAGAAACGCCCAGAAAATCATACGGTTCTGGCTTTCTAATTTCTGTACATCCCCGCTCTGTGCCTCTGTGTCCGGAACCTGAATCTCTTCTCTGTCCGCCTCACTGTTTCCAAGATAACGCATATAAGTGCGTTCGTTCACATCATAGAGATACCAGCCATAATTTCCTTCATTGTTTACGGCATAGACCAGACAAACATCTTTGTCTTTGCCATAATAGTATGCACCAATGCTTCCTTTGCCTTCAATATCGAGTGTCCCGGCCTTATAACCTGCCGGAAGTGTTGTCTCATCCGCATCCGGAACGACAACAATATAGCCGAACTCGGACGAAAAGCTCACATACGGGTACGCCTCGTACGGTGCACTGTCCATTACCATATACAATGCTCCGTTTTCTTTATTTTCATCCACAAGATAAAGCAGACAGATCTGGCTGCCGATTCTGTCATTGTATAAATACGGGTAGTCTTTTTCCCAGAGTTTCATGGTTCCCTGTTCGAAATCCTGTGGAACGGCATCCTCAGGAATCGAAGTTGCCGGATATAATTTTTGTCCGTTTATTTCATAATATTGCTGGCTTAAATCACCATCCTGCTGTTCGTCTTTCTCCGAATCCTTCTGTTTGTCATCATCTCCCGCTGCTTTTCGTGTCACATTTACCACATAAGTAGCAGTCACTCCGTTCTCCGCTTTGACGACAATCTGGATTTTGTTGGAGCCAACAACAAGTTTTTCCCCGCCTTTTACAGATTCCACCGTTGCATTTTCATTGTTTGCCTTTGCACTTACCACAACGGATGTCACATCATTTTCAACTTCTGCCGTATAATTGGTAATATTATATTTAAAAGCCGGTGAAAGCTTTCCTGCCGATAAAGTAAGAGAGGAAAGGGAATTATCCGAAGATTTATTGGCATTATCCCCATTCTCTGCATCATCACCTGTTTCATTCTTTATGTTTACGGATGCACTTGCACCTGTGACGCTGACACGATCCCCTTCCTGATTTCCTGCAATTGGAGCAGCGGCTGAAAAGGTTGCTTTACCAGATGATTTTGCCTGAAAAGTTACGGTACCAACCGAACGTTTATTGGAACTTCCATAACTTCCGATTGTCATAGAAACCGTTCCCGCATTCGCACTTGCGGTATCGGATGCCGACGAATATGTAAGTAAATCCGTTGGATACGTCAAATTAACCGTTGCCGAAACACCGGCCGGTACGGTTACAGATACTGTAATGGTGTCTCCGATTTTGACCGTAGTGTCACTCAACGCAATGTACAGATTATCTGCTTTTGCCTCTATATCCGGAACCAAAAGGCAGCCAAACAATAAAACAATTGCCATCATATTGGCCAGAAATCTCATCGTAATTTTCCGGTTATGTTTTCTTTGATTGCCCCTGTTTGTTTCCTGTTGTGCTTTTATCGAATTCATTCTGCTACACATGCCTTTCTTCTACTTGCTTTTATTACTGTTTTATGGTGCTTAGCCCCAATGCGTGACGGTTGATGTAAATCATATCCAACACATTCAGACCATCCCCCTTGTGGTTTGCATCGGCTGCCACCAGATAGGTTCCGGACAATTTATCCAATCCAAGAATATGACGATTGACTTTTATCATATCCAGGACATTGATTTCCCCATCTCCATTGACATCACCATAAATCACAACTTTGTAGGAAGTTTTCTTCTTGTTGTTTACATATACTTCGACTTTGTTTCCGGTCGCTGCCAGTCCCTGATTTTGTTTGCCATCCGTTCCGACAAGCTTTGCGGTTCCTCCGTCTACGGAAAGTCCTGCCAGGAAATCTGCTGCCCTGGTTCCCGGTACAATCCCGGTAATATATTTATCACCCACAGTATATTTTGCAGATGAAAGCGTTCCAGTCGGTTTTGCCGCCTCTTTCCGTACAACAGTAAGTTTGTATGTACGCGTGGATCCTCTTTCTGATTTGCATTTGACATTGATGGTATTTGTTCCCACGCTCAGTTTTTTGGTTCCTGTTCCTGTAATCGTGGAAGTTGCAGCCACTGCTGTCGCATTTACAGAAATAGAAGAAACCGTATTTTCAACAACCATTGAATATTTTGTTGTAGCACTCTTAAATCCAGGTGTCAGGCTTTGTCCTGCCACGGCAATATTCTTCAGATAATTATTGGGATTGCCCGTCGCTGTGAATGTCACTGCGGATGACGGCATGGATTTGTACACCGGAATTCGGAAAACAAATGCCTGCTGCTTGTCCGTATAACCCTGTCCAAGCTTTCGTCCTTCCGTATAAGCAGCTGTCAGATTGCTCATGTACTGATGTCCATACAGATTCTTTGCATTGACCACATTAAATTTCTGAAAATATAATGTATCCTGTCCCACCGCAATATAATTCTTTGCAAGAAGCTGTGAACCACCGAGCAATGCTTTATAACGCGTATTCCATCCTGCTTTCTTCGCATAGGCAAGTCCATTCCGGATAACCAGTGTAGAGGTCACTCCGGCGGCTCCGACATTGAAATAATTAAAATATCCCTCATACCCTTTGTATGTTCCTGAAATGAGAGAACTTGTTCCATTTAACCCCTGTTCCTGCCGCACACGGGATGCCAGATGATACGGACTGACACCGGTAAGTTCGCCGATTTTCATAAATGAATCCGCATAATTGAGCGTTGTCTTATCCGCATCTTTCACTGTCTTTGCCATAAATGTTCCGGAAAGTATTGCATTCACTCCGGATTTTGTCTGTGATTTATTAAAACTCAGACTTTCGAACTGAAATATATCTGTCTCGTTCAAAAAATTTCTCGGATCCATATAATAAGCAATGTATCCTGAATTCGCCGCAACCCAGTTCGATCCATCGTAGATTGTCCATATATTTGTATTCCAGTCATACGCCCCGGCTGCAGTAGATTTTCTTGCATCGTCTACGCTTTTTGGAACCAGATTGACACCATTTACACTCTCTTTGGTGATCACAGTCCCCCAATCAAGTCCGGTATCTACAGCTTCAAACTTCCATTGCGGATACTGCTTGTGAAGTTGCGTAAGTCCGGTTATATAGCTGTCTGGAAATCCTGCCGCCTTCATTTCCGTAGAAAAAGCGGCATTTGTTGCTGCCTTTGCAACATCTATATTCGAAAAAAGACCTCCGCCTGAAATCAGTATCGTGCAGCTTAACACAATACTCAGCAAGCGCTTTCTTTTGTTTTTCATATTTGTGCATACCCCTTTCAAGACATAATATGCTAGTTTTCATTATATAAAACTTTACATAGCCAGTCAATCAAAATATAGGGGCACAAACGGCACAGATACTGTATTTAGTGCTTTTTGCGTGTCATGCTTTTCCAAACAAGGACCCCAAAAATTCCTCCGGACAGGCCACTTGTCATACCAATCAGATTTCGGATTCCCACATCCATAATTTCAATATTTACCAGCCCTCCGATAAACGCAAGCGTTCCGATTGCCGCCATCACTGAAATAATTGCAAGGATCAGTAATGTTTCTTTGTCTAAATGACTGTTTTTCCATACGTGATGATTCATAATATGTCTCTCCTTCTTTCTCTTTGTTTGTTCCATTTTCTGATAAGAGAATTGTCGCAAATATGGTGAGACATAAAAAGGACACCTCTCATACAGGTGTCCTTCACATGATCATTTAATCCTCATACTCCGTTTCTCCGACTTCCGTCCAGTCACTGATTTCGTATTCATTTCCATCTTCATCTGTAATTGTCATACCGTCTTCCGTATTGTACATCTGCGCATCGTCCGGACTGCTGTAATCCTTTCCCGATGTTACGATTGCCACAATAATTACCGCTACGATTACCACCACAGCTCCGATAATCAGAAATTTGTTTGCTTTGTTGTCCATTGCTTCTTCTCCTTGACTTTAATTATTTTTCTTTGTATTTTTGCAATTGCTCTCTTTTACAATATAATGAGGTCTATGCTTTACTTCCATATAAGTCTTTGCAATATACTGTCCCATAATGCCCATACAGAACAACTCTATACCGCCAATAAATGTGATGATACACACCAGTGACGGCCATCCTGCCACCGGATCACCAAACACAAGCGCACGGATCACCTCGACGATAATAGCAATAAACGAAACAATGGTAAGGATCATTCCAAGATAAGAGGATATCTGAAGCGGCGTATTGGAAAAGTTTATAATGCCATCGATCGAATATCGCACCAGTTTCCAAAAACTCCACTTTGTCTCTCCGGCTGAGCGTTCTACATTCTCAAACTCCAGCCATCTGGTCTCATAACCTACCCAGGCAAATATACCTTTGGAGAAGCGATTATATTCGCTGACGGAGAGTATCGAATCCACCATCGCTCTGCTCATCAGACGATAGTCTCTTGCCCCATCTGCAATATCAATGTTTGACAGCCGGCGCATCAGCTTGTAAAAACAACGGGCAAAAAATGAACGGATCGGCGGTTCGCCTTTGCGGTTGACACGCCGCGTTGCCACATTGTCGCAATCCTGACTTTCTATCATGGCAAGCATCTGTGGCAGCAAAGACGGCGGATCCTGTAAATCTGCGTCCATCGTTGCAATATAATCGCCATCAGCATTTGATAATCCTGCATATAAAGCAGCTTCTTTTCCAAAATTTCTGGAAAACGAAACATAGCGCACTCTATCGTCTGCTGTTGCAAGCCTTTGAATTTCCTGCAACGTATTGTCTTTCGAACCGTCGTTGACAAACAGATACTCAAATTCGTAGTCCTTTATCGTATCTGTGACCCGATTCAGTTCCTGATATAAAATCTCCAAAGATTCCTGTTCGTTATACATTGGAACAACAATACTTACTTTCCCCTTACTCATGCAATTCTCTCTTTCTGCTTATTCCTGTTCTTACACATGCACTGATAAGAAACAATATAACTGCCCCCAGACTGATGCCGGCTCCCACCTTCAGTCCAGGCGTTGTGTAACAGAGTTTTATCGTATAACTGCCTTTTTCCAGATGCACCCCGACAAGCGCATCTGCAAGTGGTTCGATTTCTGTCTCTTTTCCATCCACATACAGCGTCCATCCTTCATCCGCCGGAACCGATAAAATCAGTCTTCCCGCGTTCTGTACCTGAATTTTTCCTTCAATCTTACGGTCTGTCATATCCGTAAGCTGCATGGTCTGTGCATTCAAAGTATCAAACGCCTGCTGCACGACTTTTTCATTTAACTGGTACACCTGAAATTCAATACTTTCCATATTGGAGTTAAGGATGTGTATTTCATCTCCGGCTTTACACTCTCCCAGTTCGATCAGATAACGATGGGATGTCTTCGAATACTGCTTTGTCCATCCATCGCTGCGGTTTACCGTCAACGTATCAGAAGTGCAACTTACATAATCCGCATAATAATATCCATCTTCTGCAATATCAATTGTTGTATCTCCCGCATTCGCATCGGTGACGCACGTCGCCGGGTAAAGCATCTGCCCCTCCGCACCAAGTGCAGATGTCAGGGAATTGAGTGATGCCATGCGGTCCGCAGTCGATGAAGTCCAATTTGCAATCGCCTGCTCATCCATAACAAAACCAAGCGGAAGGCTGTAATTGTTGCGATACAGGAAACTGCTTCCACTGCCACCGATCAATGTACGATATGGACTTTCTTCCAAAGCACTGTCTGACAGCATATATTTTACAGAAAAAAGTGAGGAAGAAAGTGGTGTGGCTCCATTATAACAATAGAAGTTTTTGCCGCCTTCCATAAACAGGCTCTGGAACAGATGGCTCACATCAAGATTCATCAGGGAAGAAAAAATCGTTGCGGACGCATACCCATATAATGAATCATCATTCTTTGTCTTACGTTCCGTATCTTCCACACGGTAAAATCCGCTGCCTGTCTCTTCGTTATCTTCTTTTGCAGTCTTCAACAGATTCTCGTAGGCCGTCTGTTTTTCAGTATATGCGACACGACTTGTAGTGCCAAATCCCGTGGCCGCCATATTGATAGCAAGTTCAGCCACTGCAACAAAAACTGCAAACTGTGCAAATGCCAGACGCTTTTTCTTTCCTGTTATTTTTGTAAGAACAAATGTTACTGCATAGACACATATAAACAATGCCGTAATCACTAGTGAAACAGGCTCAGTCACCGTCTCATCTCCGTACCAGCCAGAGAGAAGAAGCAGCATCATAGACACAATCGCCGCCACAGCAATATGCCAGATTTTTGTGCCTTTTCGTTTTCGAACGGCCGCAAATCCCATCGACAGAAGGACAAAGCTATATAAAAATGACTGTCTTCCCGGTAAAGCCTGCGGAAAATGCATGCCATGCCAGATATAATCTAATTGATTTTCCGCAAAACTGACCAGGAAAAACGCAAGCATCGCTATGCGCGGGACTTTTTCTTTCCAGGAAATCCGCCGGTTCAATACATAAATCCATACGAGAAATAGAGAGAATGCTCCGGCATACAGATTCGGCCAGTGGTCATTTCCTGTGTATACACTCGTGACTGCCGCACCTCTTCCAAGTTCTGCCAGAATATTGAAATAAAATTCGGCGGTCTTTGGGAAACCGCCCTCCGCCGATCCTGAAACACTTAACACAGCAATCTCCGGAAGAAGCAGGATCGCAGAACTTGCGCCGGCAAGAAGCGAGTACCACCCGAACCGGAGTACTGCCCCGCCTTTTCCTTTCTTCTGGGAAAAGAACAATAATACAAAAGCAAATACCAGAAAAATGCAGATCATAATGGATATATAGTAATTACAGAAGATGCACAAAGCGAGCGTAATATAATACAGGCCTGCTTTTTTCTCCTGCACGAGTCTTTCCAGTCCGATCATGATCAGCGGAAACAGCGCAATGCAGTCCATCCACATAATATCCCAACTGTATGCTGCCACAAATCCCGACAGTGCATATGCAGTCGAAAATACAATTGCCGGGATCACCTGATTTTTATGCATCCGTCCATCTTTTCCGACAAGCTTATAATGATGACGGATATACAGGAAAAAGGTCAGTCCGCTTGCCGAAATTTTCAGTATGATCAAAAGTGTCATAAATTCGATCACATGGCTTTTCGGACAAAGCAGAATCAGAAAGTTCAGCGGACTTGCCAGATAGTAGGCATACAGCGAAACAAAATCAGATCCCAGTCCAAGATTCCAGGAATACTGCAGGCTGCCGCCACTCTGAAGTTTATTTAGAAACTCTGTAAAAAAAGGACAGTACTGGTGATACATATCAATGTGCAAAATACAGTTGTCGCCAAACGGATACACACCATTTCCAATGCATATGATCACACAAATGAAAAATGGCAGTCCAAATGCAGCTATATATGGAAAAGCTTTGCTTTGCGCAAAACGCTTCATCTGATTCATTATTTATTCCTCTCAAACAAATTATAATACTGCAGCTTCCGATACGTTAACAGTGCATCCTTGTTTGCGCCGATGTTCTCTGTGCTGCCTGCGGCAGAAAGTACCGGATACGTATTGCTCAGCTCCAGAAAGTAATTCTGATAAGCACTCGTCGGAACGCCTGCTGCTTTCAGAACCTGCGCTGACAGATAATTCAGACTTGTATTCTGGTCGCTTGCTTCCCCAATATCATAATTGGCCCATACAAGATACGGCACCTGATATCTTTTCTTCTGCTGCTCACTGTTCATATCGGAAGGATCAACACCGCTTGCCATCTCAATCTGGTTTGCCACTGCGTCACTCGGCTGATGATCGCCAAAGAAAACGATCACTGTCTTTTCGTCTACCTTTGAGAAGTAGGAAACCAGATCTTCCAAAGCAGCATCCGTCTTATGAATCAGTGACAGATACTGATTCAAAGCATCACTGTTGTACTGTGCCTGTATATCATTTTCAAAGTTCGGATACACATCCGTATAACCACCGTGATTCTGCATCGTAACATTAAATATAAATGCCGGTTTGCCCGCTTCTTTATTTTCATAGGTGTCGATGATATGCTGCATATCAGAGGCATCACTGATATATTTCCGCACATAAGACACATTCGTATAATCCTCGATAAAGTCCATATGTTCAAAGCCCAAAAGCGGATATACGCGTTCTCTGTCCCATCCGTTTGCATAATACGGATGCTGCGCGTAGGTCGCATACCCAAGGCTTTTCAGATAGCTTGCAAGGGATGGGGTATCCTGTTTTATATACTGCTGGTATGCAATACTTCCGGACGGCAAAAATGCCATCGTATCGCCGGTTAAAAATTCGAATTCGGAATTTGCTGTATTTCCGCCACACACAGATACCTGTGCATATCCGGTAATCGTATTTTTCTGTCCCTGCTGCATCTTGTGCATAAACGGCATATAATCTTCATTCGTCTGCAAATCGCCAAGAACTGCCAGATCCGAAAAAGCTTCATCCATGATTACAATAATATTCGGAAGATCCTGCGTATCCTGCTTTGTATCTTCTGTCTTTTCATAACTTTCCAATGTCTTCTTCGCATCTTCTGCACTGTATCCCTGTGGTTTATCTACCACAACATACGCCAGGTTCATGGCAAATGTCACCGCCATACCATTGACTTCTGTCATATATGCCGGTGTAAACAAAAAAGGATACAGATAATGTTTTGTCTGAAAATCCTCTTTCTGTAATGTATTTACGAAAAGGCAGGTCACTAAAACACTGACCAATAATGTGCCAAGTCTCACTTGCAGTTTGATTTTCGGTGCTTTTTTCAAAAAACGTGACAAAACAATCGCTGCAATAAAAATAAGTGTTACGATCACCATGCGCAAATCAGGCGTAAAATCATAATTTTCCGCCACACTGGTCGCTGTCCGCACAGAAAAAATGTCCCACGGCACAAACGGAGTTGAACGAAACTTCATCACATAATGATTGGTAATTCCAAATGCCATAGCAATTCCAAGTATCACACGGGCCGCTGCGCACATATGCCCAATTGCCAGGTATATAATCCATGCCAGCAGTTCAAAGATAAAAATATTAAAAAACTGTGCTTCCGTTCGGACTTCCAGCAATGCATTGTGTTCATATGCTTCCATCAAATAAAATATGCCGACCGGCAACAATGCATATACAACAAAATACAAAGCCCGCTGTATTTTTTTACGTTCTAATTCCATGATACTTCTTTCTATCGCAAGGTATATCTTTTCTAAAATTTATAACAATTAAAAAAAAGGTGCGATAAACTCCTTCCAGACATA
>OGRL01001978.1_pt1 | contig 14414 bp, 9 predicted proteins | sample 1553481 | NCBI WGS metagenome assembly OGRL01 (sample SAMEA2580036, study PRJEB22360) | human gut metagenome
AAAAGATCAAAGGCCTGTTCAGTGGCGGACAGTTTAACGGAAGCTCCGGATATGAGGAAGCAGCCGCTCAGGGCCTCATAGCGGGAATTAATGCAGCTATGGAGGTAAAAGGCCGGGAACAGCTGATTTTGGACCGCTCAGAGGCATATATTGGCGTTCTCATCGATGATCTGGTAACAAAGGAGAACCATGAGCCGTACCGAATGATGACAAGCCGTGCTGAGTACCGTCTGCTCCTCCGCCAGGACAACGCAGATCTTCGTCTTCGCAAAAAAGGCTGGGAGGTCGGCCTGATCGATGATGAGACATACCATAAATTACAGGAAAAAGAGCGCCGGATCCAGGAAGAGATCGAGAGAGTGGAACATGCAACCGTAGGTGGTTCTGCAGAGGTACAGAGCCTTCTGGAATCTCTGAACAGTACCCTTCTGAAATCCGGAACCACCATTGCAGAGCTGATCCGTCGGCCGGAGCTTAACTATAAGGTGCTTGCACCCATCGATAAAGAAAGACCGGAGCTTCCGGAAGATGTATGTGAGCAGGTAGAGATCAACATCAAATATGACGGTTACATCCGCCGCCAGATGAAGCAGGTAGAGCAGTTTAAGAAACTGGAGCAGAAAAAGCTTCCGGAAGACATTGATTACGAAGATGTAGGAAGCCTCCGCATTGAGGCACGCCAGAAGCTGGAAGCCTACAGACCGGTGTCCATCGGTCAGGCGTCCCGTATCTCCGGTGTATCCCCGGCTGACATTTCCGTGCTTCTTGTATATCTGGAAAGCAGATCCGGACATAAACACGGATAATACAAAGAATAACAATAAAACACAGAAAATAAGAGAGGAAGCTGCATGTACAATTTAGAAATCCTGGAAAAAGGCTGCGAGGAGCTTGGGATCACACTCAGTGACACGCAGAAAAACCAGTTTATCCGATTCTACGAATATCTTGTAGAAAAAAACAAAGTCATGAACCTCACCGGTATCACAGAATTTGACGAGGTTCTCGTGAAACATTTCCTGGACAGCCTCTGCTGCGTCAAGGCTGTAGATATGGGTAAGATAAAAACCGTTATGGACATCGGAACCGGCGCCGGATTCCCGGGTGTTCCCCTGAAGATCGCCTTCCCGGAGGTGGAAGCCTGCCTTCTGGACTCCCTCAATAAAAGAGTAAAATTCCTGGAAGAAACCTTTGCGCTCCTGGGCCTGGAGGGGATTTCCGCCATTCACGGAAGAGCCGAAGAATATGCAAAAAACAAAGCCTACAGAGAAAAATATGATCTCTGCGTATCCAGAGCAGTATCCGGACTTGCAACCCTGTCTGAATACTGTCTCCCGTATGTAAAGGTCGGAGGGCTTTTTGTCTCCTATAAATCCGGTTCTGTAAAGGAAGAAGCAGAAGCAGCAGAGAAAGCAGTAAAGATCCTTGGTGGAAAGATCAGGGATATTCAGTACTTTGACCTTCCGGGATCTGAGATCGGCCGCTCCCTGGTCATTATCGAGAAGGTAAAGAACACCCCGGGCAAATATCCGAGAAAAGCCGGAACACCGCTCAGAGAGCCACTGGCATAAGATACCTCCTGTCGAACAAAGTCAAAATCTGTCCGACAGGAGATTTTTTTGTCCGGGAGTTTCACAAAATTATCACAAATTTATCCTACTTTTATCACAAATTACTTTTACACTATAATCCGATAGAGATGCCCCTGGATTCCCCCATTCTCTGTTTCATCCAGGGGCATTTTCTATTGAAAAGACGCCAGAGTCAAAGGGCCTCTGTTTTACGACCTTTTGCCTCTGGCATCTTATAAGATGGGAAATCAAGAATTGAAAAAGTATTTCCCGGAGAATAAAAGGAGGAGAGTAAAGTGATCGAAGTAAGTAATCTGGTCAAAAAGTATGGCGATCATACTGCAGTTGACCATCTTTCCTTTCAGATCGAAAAGGGGAAAATTTACGGATTCCTGGGCCCCAACGGTGCAGGAAAATCAACAACTATGAACATGATCACAGGATACATTGCTTCCACAGAGGGAAAAGTAATGATCGATGGTCATGACATTCTGGAAGAACCGGAGGCAGCCAAGAAATGTATCGGCTATCTGCCGGAAATGCCGCCGCTCTATTTTGACATGACTGTTCTTGAGTACATGAAATTTGCGGCTGATCTGAAAAAAATCCCAAGAAACCAAAAAGACAAGCAGATAAAAGAAGTCATGGATATGGTAAAGATCACAGACATGAAAGACCGTCTGATCAAAAACCTTTCCAAAGGTTATCGCCAGAGGGTGGGCCTTGCACAGGCGATCCTGGGATATCCGGAGGTGATCATCCTGGATGAGCCGACAGTAGGACTTGACCCGAAGCAGATCATCGAGATCCGTGACCTGATCAAAGGCCTGAAGCAGAAGCACACGGTTATCCTAAGCTCCCATATCCTTTCCGAGGTAAGAGCAGTGTGTGATTATGTTCTGATCATTTCCCATGGAAAGCTGGTAGCCAGCGATACACCGGATAATCTGGAACGTCTGGCAGCAGGCTCCAATAGCCTCCTTATGAAGGTAAAAGGCGAGAAAGACACGATTCGAAAAGCTCTGGAAACGATCGAAGGCGTAACCGGGGTGGAAATGTCCTATGACAGCGATGAAAAATTGTGGAAAACAAAACTTTCCATTCAGGAAAATGTGGATATCCGTGAAAAAGTCTTCTACGCTATGGCAAAAGCGAACTGTCCAATCTACGAGATGCAGGTTAAGAGAGTTTCCCTTGAGGATGTATTCCTTGAACTTACCGAAGGAGAGAAAAAATCCGCCGGAAAACCGGAAAGCTCACAGTGGAAACCGGTAGAAGACAGATCATCGGAAGAAGAAAAAACTCAGGAAGAAAAAAACGGGGAACCAGAGAAGGCTTCTGATGAGAAAGAGGGGGATCAGTCATGACAGCGATTTTTAAAAGAGAACTGAAAAGCTATCTGACCTCCATGGTTGGATATCTCTTCATATTTTTCGTCCTGGTGCTGACCGGAATTTATTTTTCCGCATATCAGCTTTCAGGCGGCTATTCAAAATTTGAAACTACCTTAAGCGCACTGACCTTTGTGTTCCTGATCGGCGTGCCGATCCTTTCCATGCGCGTACTTGCAGAAGAGCGCAAGCAGAAAACGGATCAGCTTCTTCTGACCGCACCGGTATCTGTATGGGATATCGTATTTGGAAAATATCTTGCACTGGTAGCTGTGTTTGCCATTCCGGTCGTGATCATGTGCGTTTATCCTCTGATCATGAGTAAGTTCGGAACGATTTCCTATGCTTCCGCATACACCGGAATCCTGGGATTTTTCCTTCTGGGATGCGCGAATCTGGCGATCGGTGTATTTATGTCAGCGCTTACAGAAAGCCAGGTAATTGCAGCAGTACTTACGTTTGTATTCCTGTTCGCCTTCTATATGATGAACGGAATTTCCTCATTCTTTTCACAGACCTCCATGTCAACTGCAGTGGCATTCGGACTTCTGATCGTGGCGATCGCGATCATCATTTATACCATGATCAAAAATGTCCTGATCTCTGTAGTGATCGGAGCTGTGGGAGAGATTGCCCTTGTGATCGTATACGTTGTAAAATCCAGTATTTTCCAGGGTGGTATCCAGAAGGTACTGAACGTATTTAACCTGAGCGGACATTATGATAATTTTACAAAAGGCGTGTTTGACGTGACAGGAATCGTTTATTTTATTTCTGTTATTGCGATCTGCCTGTTCCTTACCATGCAGTCCATTCAGAAGAGACGCTGGAACTAGGGGGTGAATGGAAATGAAATTCAGTGAGAAATTTAAGAAAAATAAAGGCGAGGCAGCCGTACCGGAGACCGCACAGGACTCCGGCAAAAAGAAACATAAACCGGATCTGAAAAAGCTGGTAGGCACCATCAGCAAAAAACATATCAAAAATGGTTCCTACAGCATGGCTATGGCAGCAGTCTTTATCGTGATCGTGGTTGTGATCAATATGATCGTCGGTGCGATCCCATCCAAATATTCACAGCTGGATGTAAGCTCATCCAAGCTTTACACCATCGGTGATGAAACAAAGAAGGTACTGAAGGCACTGGATAAGGATGTTACCATTTATCAGATCGCGGCAAGCGGTTCTGAGGACGACACGATCTCCAATCTGCTTTCACGTTATAAAGATGAGTCTAAGCATATTAAAGTTGAGGTAAAAGACCCTGTTGTAAATCCGAAATTTGCATCGGAATATACAACCGATGATCTTGCGTCAAACAGCCTGATCGTAGTCTGCGGCGACAGAAACAAGGTTATCAATTACAACGATATGTATTCCTCTTCAGTAGACTATAATACCTGGCAGCAGACTACTACCGGATTTGATGGAGAAGGACAGATCACAAGTGCGATCGGCTATGTGACATCCGAGGATCTTCCGATCATGTATACCTTATCCGGACACGGAGAAAAAGATCTGGATTCCAGCTTTAAAGAAGATATCCAGAAAGCAAACATTGATATCAAGGAGCTGAACCTTCTCACAGAGGGAAAGGTTCCGGATGATGCAGACTGCCTGATGATCGTATCTCCGACCAGCGATATTTCCGAGGAAGAAAAAACAGAGCTCCTGGATTATCTGGAGGCAGGCGGAAAAGCTATGATCTTCTCGGATTATACACAGGATGATCTGCCGAACTTTGATGCGGTTCTTGAAAACTATGGTGTAAAGTGTGCCGAGGGAATTGTATTTGAGGGTGATAATCAGCATTATGGAATGCAGATGCCATATTATCTTGTACCAACAGTCAACAGCACAGATGCAAGCTCTGAGACAGCTTCTGCAGGCTCCTACGTACTGGCACCGTATGCACAGGGCATTCAGAAAACAGATGATGTAAGAGATACCGTAACCATCGACAGTATCCTGACAACCTCTGACAAGGCTTACTCCAAAACAAATATGCAGAGCAGCAATATCGAAAAGGAAGACGGAGATGTAGACGGACCGTTTGATCTTGGTGTTGCCATCACTGAGAAACTGGATGATGATAAGGAAACACAGATCGTTTACTACTCCACAGCCAATCTGATGGAGAGCCAGATAAACCAGATGGTATCCGGCGGAAATGAAAAGCTCCTTCTGGAGTCCTTAAACTGGATGACCAGCACAGACGACAGTAATTCCGTTTCTATTCCATCCAAGAGCCTTGAGTCCACAAGCCTGACAGTAACCGATTATGATGCAGCCTTCTGGAAGATCTGTACCATTGGTCTGATCCCGGGAGTATTCCTTGTTGCAGGATTTTTGATCTGGCTTAAGAGGAGAAAAGCATAATGAAAAAATCGACTAAACTTGTTTCAGCAGTTGTTGTTCTGGCAGTTCTCGGCGGCGTTTATGTGGGACTGAACACCTACGTATCCAAAGAAGAAAAGACAAAGAGCAGCAGCGAAGAGGAAAGCAAAACAGAAGTGTTTTCCGTGAAAACGGATGACATTAAATCCCTGGAATTTATCGTAGACAAGAAGGAAGTGACCTTTGAGAAAAAAGATGATTCCTGGGTGAAAAAGGATGAGACTGCTTTTCCTGTAAATCAGACAACTCTGGATTCCGCAGCTTCCGCCATCAAAAAGGTGGAAGCGGACAGAGTCCTGGAGGATGTGGAGGATCTTACGGAATACGGACTGGATTCTCCATCTAACACAGTAACCGTTGATACCGCTGATGGGACAACGAAGCTCAACATCGGAGATGAGAATACGTCTACGAATCAGTATTACATTTCCAAGGATGATGATGACAGCACGGTATATGTAGTGGCAGCGGACACAGTGTCTCCGTTTATGAATTCCCTTTACGATTATGCACAGGGAGAAGATTTCCCAACAATTGATTCTTCCACAGTGAAAAAGGTCCAGGTCAGCGAGGATAAAGATTCCTATGTCCTAGAAGAAAATTCCGACGGAGCTACCTGGGATGTTTCCGGTGACGGAAGCAGCGATAAAGAGTCTGCCGATACAACGGCAGCAGGAAACGTAACCTCCGGACTTGGAAGCTTTGCATTTGACCAGTTTGTAAACTACAATGCAGAGGATCTTTCCCAGTATGGCCTTGATAAGCCCTATGCGACGATTGCAGTGGATTATCAGGAAGAGGTGAAGAATGACAGCACAGACAGTACAGAATCCGGAGAAAACGATTCTACGGCCTCTGAGAGCGATTCTGAGAGCAGCGACACTACTGACACGGACAGCAGCTCAGAAGATGCAGACAGCAAGACAACCACAGTAGATAAACAGCTTGTCATTTACGTTGGCGATGAGGCAGGAGATGGCAGCAGATATGTAACGGTAGATAACAAACAGATCTATACAATGTCAACGGATACACTGAGTGCAGTTATTGACAAGACGCCGTCAGATCTCTGGTCACTGATCGTCAATTATCTGTCTGTAAAAAATCTGGATCAGCTCCAGGTTACTTACGGTGAAACAACAAGTACTGTAAATGTTTCACGTGAAACATTCACAGATGATGACGGAAACGAAAAAGAAACAACAACCTATCAGCTGGATGGTAAGGAAATAGAAAGTACAACCTTTACCACCTTCTACAACAAGCTGATAAACATGGCAGGACAGAAGAGACTGACAGACGCTTATACACCGGCTGCAGACCCGGAGATGACCGCTGTATTCACAGACTCTGACAAGAACCAGACAACCGTTACCTTCTACACATATGACACAAACTATTATGCAGCTGTCGTTGGGGACAAGGTATTTCTTGTAAACAAAATGACAGTAAAAGAAATGTTCAATGCATATGAAACCATGGTAAACGGTGAAACAGAGACAGAAGCCACAGCAACACCAACAGCTGAGGCGGAAAAATAAAATATTAAGAAAATAAATAAAAACACCTCGGAGATCCGTAAACAATAAGGTGATCTCCGAATATCCGCTTGATGATCAGATATTCGGAGACACCACACAGATCAGGATTTTCCGGGGTGTTTTTATGTTGCTATTATTTTACGGTCCTTACAGATGAATAAGGTCCGTATATTTTTTTACCGTTTGTGATGCGGTATGCACGGATACGGTATTTGGTTGCGGTGCCTGGCTTTTTATCGGTGTAGGTTGTATTTTTTGTATTGCCGATAGCTTTCCAGGTTTTACCCTGAAGACGGTAAATGGTGTAGCATAGGTGATGATTCTGTCTGTTTTTGCGGTCAGTGGATTAGATGCATACCAGGTTGCTTTTCCATTGAAAACCGCAGGCTTGCAGTCAGAAAGAGCTCCGGTTTGTGAGTAGATCTGAGAAGTCATATTGCCGCTTCTTCTGAATCTGACAGGAGTGTTTCTGAACTGAAATCTGCTGCATAGGTCAGGCACGGTGTACTGGCGATCATGGCAGCGGAGATCATAAGGGATAGCAGTTGGGTTGTTCTCTTTTTCATAGATTTCTTCCTTATGTATGCGTGAATTTTTTGTTGCATGTAAGTCTCTTATGTATGCGTGAATTTTATGTTGCAGGTAAGTCTCTTATGCATGTGTAGATTTTATGTTGCAGGTAAGTCACTGTAATTGTCGCGGCTTGATTTGCGTAACTGTGCAGGGATTTACCTGATCAGATCTAACCAAATGAGGATGCTTTTATCCGCTTGATTTTCTGTAGCTGCTATAATTGTAGCGTGGAGAATTGGTGGAGACAACATAAAAAAAACTGTACAGAAGCTCATCTGAGCAACTGTACAGTTTTAATTTTTCTATATCTAACAGAAGGTTCGGGGGAGCTTCTGTCAGTAACTAAGTATTATGCAAGACCTCTTTCTTCCAGCCAGTCGAAGAGAACGATTTTTTCTTCTTTCTTTCTCTTGGCCATGTGATTGAACTGAAGGATCGTCAGGATCGTGAAGATCACTAACAGTGCAACCATTACAATGATGGAAGTGGTAATGCTTCGGCCACCGCTGATCGTTGCACGGAATGCGTCGACCGTATAAGTAAACGGAACGTATGCATGGATCTTTGCAACGAATGAAGGTGAAACCTCAACCGGATAAGTTCCGGCAGATCCTGCAAGCTGAACGACCATGAATACCAGCATCAGGAAGCTTCCTACTTTACCAAGAGTAATGTTGAAGAAGTACATGATAGAGGTAAAGGTCATTGATGTCAGGCAGGCGAAGAGTACGGTTTTGCCCATCTCTGCAGGTGTGAATCCGTTAAATGCACGTAACAGCAGGATCAGGCAGATTCCCTGAAGGATCGCTACCGGATAAAGGACGGAAGCTTTGCTTGCCCACCATGCGAAACCGGATTTCAGTTTGCCCTTATACTGAGCCAGAGGATACATCAGGCAGAATGCCAGTGCGCCGACCCAGAGGCCTACAGACATCATGTAAGGTGCCATTGCGTGTCCGTTATTCGGGACATCGGTAAGTTTTGTTTCATCGCTTACAACAGGAGTTGCGAACATTTTGATCGTTTCATCACTTGCTGAATTGTCTTTTACAGTGGTAGCTCCATCGCTGAGGCTTGTGGTCAGTGTCTTGGAACCGTCTTTCAGTTCTTTCATACCACTTCCAAGCTTCTTGGAGCCATCATACAGCTGAGAGGAACCGCTCTGGATCTGGGCAGCGCCATCTGCAAGCTGTTTTGCACCATTGTTAAGTGTGCTGTTGTTGCTTACAAGCTTTTCGGTACCGCTGAGAAGTGTTGAGGTACCGTTTGCTAATGTCTTAGTTCCGTTTGCAAGAGTAGTAGCACCGCTGGAAAGGGTTTTGGCTCCTGTTGAGAGCTTTTTGGTACCGTCTGTAAGAGCGGAGCTGTTTTCGGAAAGCTTAGCAACACCATCGGTGTAGGTTGTGATTCCGGTTGTCAGTGTTCCGGAACCATCGGCTAATGCTTTTGTTCCATCTGCAAGAGTAGCAGCACCGCTGGAAAGAGCATTGGCTCCTGTTGCCAGTTTCTTGGTGCCGTCTGTAAGAGCAGCACTGTTTTCGGAAAGCTTTGCAATACCATCGGTGTAAGTTGTGATTCCATCTGTCAGTGCCTTAGAACCATCTGCCAGCTGACCTGCACCGGATTTGATATCCGGAAGTGCGCCAGTGATCTGTTTGCCGGCTGTTTTCAGATTCTTTGCACCGTCGTTGAGCTGCTTATCATAAGATGTCAGTTGGTCAAATCCATCGTTCAGAGCTTTGATTCCTGCTGCTGCAGCCGGGAAGGCTTCGACTGTGCCGTCTTCCAGAGACTGAAGTCCTGCGGAAACGTTCTTGGTTCCTGCGTTTACAGCCTGTGCACCCTGATACAGCTGGGTAACACCTGCAGAAAGCTGAGCGATCAGATCTGTAGGAAGCTGACTTGTAGCTGCAGATAACTGCTCTGCACCTGCGCTCATGGTTGTTGCACCTGCACTCATCTGGTTTGCACCATCTGTCATGGTTGTTGCACCCTCAGAAAGTGTGCCGGCACCCTGAGTCAGTCCTCCGGAGATCTGAGTCAGTCCGGAAGCTGCTTCGTTAAGCTTGGAAGCAACAGTATTCAGATTTTCCTGAGTAGAAGAGAGCTGACCGGATACACCAGCTGCAAGCTGTGAAACCTGATCAGAATAGCTGCTCATGTAAGAACCGTCCACGCCAGTCATTCCACCGGCTACGCTGTTTAAAGCGTTGATCACATCATTCAGAGCTGCTGCGGAAATGGTTCCGTCCTCAGAAGCGGTTGCCTGAATCGCCTGAAGCTGTGCTGCTAAATCGGTCATTGTCTGTCCGGCAGTACCGATCTTGGTATTTGCATCAGTAAGTGCTTCCGTTGTCTGCTGTCCGTATCCTGTAAGGATGCTGCTGACCTGATCACCTACCTGTGAGAACTGTGTGCCTGCATTCTGGAGAGCAGGGATCAGACTGTCTGTGATACTGCTGCTGGTCTGCCTTGTGATGCCTGCGGCCTGAGTGATATATCCGGCTGCGTTGTTGATTCCGTCTGCGGCATTGTTCATACCAGCTGCAGCACTGTTCATACCAGCTGCGGCTGTGTCCATACCATCCTTTGCGGAAGTAAGGCCGGCTGCAAGCTTGTTGATGGATTCCTGTGTTGTTCCCTCTTTCAGAGCAGAAACCTTATCGTTTAGGGATTTCAGTCCGTTTTCCAGCTGCTGTGTTCCGGATATCAGTGACTGTGAGTCATCGGTTCCTTTGGTAACACCGGTATTCAGCTGAGAGATACCATTGGAAACTGTTGTGAGTCCGTCTTCAAGTTTTGCAAGCTCTTTGGCACCGGCTGCGAGTTTGCCAGCACCAGCCACATAGGTGGTAGTTCCATCTGCAAGAGTGTCAGCACCAGCTACATACTGTGTTGCTCCGTCGGAAAGAGTATCAATACCTGCACTTAATGCATTTGCACCGGATTCCAGGCTGCTTGCGCCGGATTTCAGTGTATCAGAATTTTTATTAAGCTCATCCACACCAGCGGTGTACTGCTGAACACCTTCATCCAGAGTATCTACACCGGTTGTCAGCTCCGGAACCTTTTCTGTCAGAGCTGCAACGCCGCTGTTCAGCTGGTTTGCACCGGATTCCAGGCTGCTTGCACCGGATTTCAGTGCATCAGAATTTTTATTAAGCTCATCCACACCAGCGGTGTACTGCTGAACACCTTTATCCAGAGTATCCACACCGGTTGTCAGCTCAGGAACCTTTTCTGTGAGAGTTGCAACGCCGCTGTTCAGCTGATCTGCACCATCGTCCAGGCTCTTTGCACCATCGTTAACCTTTGCAACACCATCGGTGTAGGTCTTAAGACCTTCGGTGAGACTGTCAGCACCGCTTACGAAAGTAAGAGTACTGGTGGAAAGCTTCTTAAGGTTTTTGGTAATTGTTTTGTTACCATCAGCTGCTGTATTCAGTCCGTCTTCGATCTTTCCGGATCCGTCTGCAGCTTCCTGCATTCCGTCACCTGCTTCTGAGATAGAATCAAAAACGGTTTCTGTATAGGTTTCCGTAACCTTGGAAGCAATGTTATCACGAAGCTTCAGCATTGCTGTTTCACTGAGCTTGGAGGCGATATAGTTGGTTCCAGGGTTTGTCTCATAGGATAGCTCCATTTGCTTTGGATCGTCGTCCATTACAGTGGCTGCGTTTGCGGAGAAATTTTCCGGGATTTTGATAACCATGTAATAGGTTCCATTGGCCAGACCGTCCTCTGCTGTCTTGCTGTCTACAATGTTAAATGCCATTGAGTCGTTGTCTTTCAGCTCATCCGTCATGTCCTTACCTATGCTTAAGGTCTTGCCATTATACTCGACAGGTTTGTCTTCGTTTACCACGGCCACTGGCAGGCTGTCTACGTTTCCGTAAGGATCCCACATGGATTTCAGAAACAGACCTGCATAGATGATCGGGATTACGATAATGGCGATTACGACGATAAGCATGAGCTTGTTACGAAGTAAGCTTTTCCATTCGTTTTTGATCATATTACCTATCCCTTTCTTATTAAATTGTATTATCAAACATAGTTGATTAATCAAACTTTATTCCAGTAATGGCGACGAGATCTATTAATCATATTAAAATCTATTAATAGCTTTATATTCCATTATCAAACAAAGTGTTGATTTTCTTTACGTGATGTATTATACTAAACACATACCACAGATACAACCATTAAATCTTTACTGAATGTATATTAATAGACGGAAATAATGGAAGTGTCTATTACAAATAAAAAACTGCATAATAGACAAAAAGTACGTTATTTCCTTTGAATTTATGTGCAGTTGGTAATATTAAATGCAGACAGGATTCCTATGTTTCAACACAAATATGCAGCAGATATCTGGTATCGTGTAGGTCGGCGTCGTTAACAATTTTAATCTTGTCAATTCTTAACAACAGCAGATATCTGGTATCATGCAGATCGGCGTAGAGAAAGCGAATGCTTTTATTCGTTTGAAGGATGCATTATGCATTGTATGACAGTTGCAGAGTATCGTAAGTAATAAGTGATTGAGGCGAAGGAAACGTGCTTGCTTTTTTGAATTGCAGGGGGAATTAAGATGGCGGAAAAAGTTGACAGAAGAGTACGTAAGACCAAGGCACAGTTGCGAGCGGGGCTTGCCCGTCTTATGCAGAAGAAGAGCATTAAGGAGATTACGGTAAAGGAACTGGTGGAAGAAGTTGATATCAACCGCTCCACATTTTATCTTCACTATACAGATATCTATCAGATGCTGGAATCCATTGAGGCTGAATTGATGGAGGAAATCACGCATCTGGTGGCAGACTATCCTCTGGATCCTCTTAATAATAAGGAGAGCTCGTATCCTTTTATTGAGCAGATATTTACGATCCTGGATCATAATAAGGATATTTGTATCGCACTTCTTGGAAAGAATGGAGATATGGCTTTTGTGAATCGTATAGAAAAACTGATCGCAGATACAGTGCTGCATCGCTTGTCAATTCGTCTGCCGAAAGACAACCGTGATATTGAGTATGCGTATGCGTTTTGTCTGAATGGATGCGTGGGAATGATCAAGACATGGCTGTCTTCTGAGAATCAGGAGAGTACACAGCATATGGCAGAGCTGACACATAAGCTGATCGATAATACAACACACATGTATCTGGAGCAGGCACTTAGATAAGAGAAATGTCCGGATGCATGCTGTGAGTCTGGTAAAAAATAAAGAGTATTGTTTCACGTTTGTTTGAGGGAAAACTCATGTTTCACGTGAAACAGTACTCTTTTTTTATTGGCTTTTTGTTGGTTTATAGCATTTCCACAAATTACTGCATGAAGCTCAACGGCTCCGAACATGAACAATGTTCTTTTGATACGTTGATTTCCAAAATTACTATAGATAAATTTTGATGCCGGATCATAAGTTGTTTTTACAGGAAAATAGCTACCTGTTCCAGGAAATGTTCCGGATCTTCCAGATGAGGAAGATGTCTGGTTTCCGGGATCACAGCGGTTTCAATGGAAGAATTCAGCTTCTGGTATTCCTCTGCGATAAGAGAAGCGGAAGCTTCTTTTTCTCCGGAAATAATATAGATGCATGCATCGGAAGATTCTACGGCATTATTAATGCTGATATTCAGGTATTTGCCAATGTAGCTGGAATACAGATATTTGGCGTTGGAACCACCCTTGTGAGCGGATTCATAATAGGTGTCTACCAGTGTATCTGTTACATGGAAGGGATTGTAGAACAGCTTTTCCATAAACAGACTGCTGATGGATTCGCGGGAAGCTACCATATGATAGATCAGAGTTCCGAAAATCGGAAGCTCGATAAAATACTTAAAGAGCTTGTTGTCTTTACAAGGTGCCTGCTTCAGGGAACTGAAGCTTGGTGGATTGACCAGCATGATCTTGCGGAAATGGTCGGAATTGTTACGGTAAGCCATGATCGCAAAAGAACCTGAGAAACCACTGGCAATAACATCGGTTTCCTCACGAATCACATTCTTGGCAAAATCACAGAGTAACTGAGCAAATACAAAATTGGTATAAGTAATATCCGGTTTTTCGGAACGTCCACATCCAAGAAGATCAATGGTGTAAACGGTATGTTCGGTTGCGAGCTGCTTCTCTATGGCATTCCATTCATAACCGGAAGCACCTGGCATGATATCATGAATAAGAAGAATAGGGGTGCCATGTCCCTGTTTTGTATAAAAAATCTTTCCAAAACGCCAGTCATAGGTTTTACTGTGTGGCTGTTCCAGCATATCTTTAAGCTGAGATGTGGCATCTATGAAACGGTTAGCAATATGAATAACACCTGCGGCAGTTCCGACTAAAGCTGCAAGAGTAAGTAGTCTGTGTCCATTTTTCTTCATTAAAAAGCCTCCTGGAATTCGTAAAAATAATCAGGACAGATGTAACGTAATTCAGGTATCTGATCTGATTTTTTCTGAATATTTCTTTGCTTTATTATACGACAGGAACGAAAAATTTACAATGCTTTTGTGGGAACCCTAACCTTGTTATTGTATGCTGACGCTACTGTCCATTCTGTTCTTGACAATGATCGCTAAGTTGCTGTTCGTTCTGCTTTTAGTAACGCGCTTCGCAATGCAAAGAATTTATGTTGATCGCATAATTTGGTGCGGTATGGCTTCGGGCTTTCTGCGGCCTTCGTTCACAAAAAAACTTACGGAATATTATCAGTGAACAGTAGCATCGCCAATATGCTTCATGATACATAGAAATCAGATTTCGAACCGAATCAAGTAAGTCCCCTGCTTTAATTGCGAAGAGCAATAAGCAGGGGACTTACTTGTATCAGGAGAAGGAAAAGCTCCTTCTGATAAACTGCGAAGCAGTTATTTGGTTATGAGCAAGTAGCGAAGCGGATGCTGTTATCCGCTGGAATGCTTTTATACTTCAGT
>OGRL01001993.1_pt1 | contig 14306 bp, 9 predicted proteins | sample 1553481 | NCBI WGS metagenome assembly OGRL01 (sample SAMEA2580036, study PRJEB22360) | human gut metagenome
GATTGACGATTGCGTTGATTTGACCCATGCGGTAACAAAACCGCTCGACGAGGCAGACCCGATAAGCCAAAGCTATATGCTCGAGGTCAGCTCGCCCGGAGTCGAAAGAGAACTGACAAAGGACAGCCATTTTGAAAAATACATCGGCTCCCCCGTTATGCTCCGCAGTATCAGACCGATTGACGGCGTGCGCGATTTCAACGGCAAAATGGTCGATTACAAAGACAAAAAAATCACACTCAGGCTTGAGGATGACAGCGAAATTACTTTTGACAAAAAAGACACATCATATGTAAAGCTTGATGATTTTAATATTGATGACTTTAATCAAGAAATATAAACCGAAAGGATGATAGGAAAATGAGTAAAGAATTTTTTGAAGCAGTAAATATGCTTGAAGCAGAGAAAGGTATCCCTGCCGACTATCTTTATGAAAAGATTTCGGCTGCAATCGTTGCAGGCGCAAAACACAACTACAACGGCAAGGAGATTGTTCACTGTGACATCGACCCCGAAAAACAAAAAATCAAGGTTTATGTAACAAAAAATGTTGTTGACGAAATTGAGGACCCCGACACCGATTTGACATTGGAGCAGGCTCAACAATACCGCAAGAGTGCAAAAGTCGGCACAACAATCAACATTCCGCTTAAAACAAAGGATTTCAGCAGAATCGTGGCACAAACCGCAAAGCATGTTATCCGTCAGGGCATCAGAGAGGCAGAGCGCGGCAAAATTCTCCGCGAATTTCAGGATAAAAACCAAGAGCTTCTTTCAGCCAAAGTTTCGAGAATTGACCCGACTACAGGCAATGTAACGCTTGAAATCGGCAAAAACGAGGCATTGCTTCCGAAGAGCGAGCAGGTGCCGGGCGAAACATACACCGTAGGTCAAACAACAAAAATCTTTGTTGTTGATGTTAAGGAGGGCACAAAGGGCCCGAAAATTATGATTTCGCGCACACACCCGGGCCTTGTTCGCAGATTGTTTGAAACAGAAGTTCCTGAAATTTTTGACGGCACAATCGAAATCAAATCAATCTCCCGTGAGGCAGGCTCCAGAACAAAAATCGCCGTGCTTTCAAAGGACGAGGATGTTGATCCGGTAGGCTCATGCATCGGCCCGAGAGGACAGAGAGTTTCAAATATCGTTGACGCTTTGGGCGGCGAAAAAATCGACATTGTTAAATACAGCGACGACCCGGCAGAATTTGTTGCGGCAGCACTTGCTCCGTCGGATGTAGTGAACGTTGAAATTCTTGACGAGGGCGCAAAATCATGCCGCGCAACCGTTCCGGACGATCAGCTTTCGCTCGCTATCGGCAACAAGGGTCAAAATGTTCGCCTTGCGGCAAAGCTCACAAATTGGAAAATCGACATAAAGCCCGAATCGGGATTTTATGAAGGCGCACAGGAAAACGAATAATTAAGGTGATTTTATGAAAACAAAGAAAGTACCCCTCAGGATGTGCACCGGATGCGGCGAAATGTTTGACAAAAGGACACTTGTCAGAGTTGTTAAAAGCCCGGAAGGTGAGGTCAGCCTTGATTTGACAGGCAAAAAAGCAGGCAGAGGTGCTTATGTTTGCAAAAATGCCGACTGTCTGAAAAAGGCGAGGAAAAAACGCGCATTTGAACGCGCATTTTCAATTCAAATTGACGACAGCGTTTATGATAAAATGGAAGAAGAAATAAAAAATGCCGAGTAAAAAATACTTATCCATGCTTGGAATGGCACGCAGAGCAGGCAAACTTTCAATGGGTCACGATATGGCGCTTAAGGCAATTAAAAATCACAAAGCAAAACTTTTGATTTTTGCAAGCGATGTTTCGCCTCGTTTGATTAACGAGTTTAACACCCAGACAGAAAGATACAACAAAAGTATTATATGTTGTAATGTCGAGGAAACGATAACCGAACTTTACGCCGCTCTCGGTTACAAGGCAGGCGTTATCACAGTTGACGACGCCAATTTTTCAAACAGAATAACACAGCTCATTGCAAGCAATGAGTGATACAAAACAGGAGGAAATAGTGTATGGTAATAAAGGTTAAGGTTTCCGATGTCGCTAAAGATTTAGGAAAACAAAACAAAGATATTATTGAATTACTTTCCGCATACTGTGACGGACCTGCAAAAAAAGCAGGCACCGTTCTTACAGAAAACGAACTGAATGTTGTTTTCGACAAAATAACACAGGAAAACAGTGTAAAGAATTTTGATTCATATTTCGCATCGAAAAAACAGGACGCGAAAAAGGAAAGCAAGAAAAGCAAACCGGCAAAAAACAGCGAGAAGGACAAAAAGCGCCAAAGTCAAGCCGCTATTCTTCAAATGGCAGAGCAAGCCGCAAAGAGAGCCGAGGAAAAGGCTAAGAAAAAGGCAGAGCAGGCTCCGCAGGCAAGAACAAAGGGCGAGGCACGCCACATTGACACAAGAGTTAACAATGTTGACCTTGAAAAATACAACCAAAAATACGAAGATATTGCTCCTGCAAGCAATATGAACGATTATCAGAAAAAGCAAAAGCTTAATCAGAAATCGAAACAATACAGAAAGAAAAGACCGCAGGGCATGCGTGCCCGTTCCAAAAAGGAGACAGAGGCACAGCGTCTTGCCCGCATTGCAGAGCAGAGAAAGAAGCAACAAATCAAAATCACCGTACCCGAAGAAATCACTGTCGGCGAACTTGCATCACGCCTTCGTATGACGGCAACCGAGGTTATCAAGGCATTGATGAAACTCGGTATGATGGTTAATGTAAACGAGGTTATCGACTACGATACAGCCGAAATCGTTGCAACAGAACTCGGCGCAAAGGTTGAGAAAGAAGTTGTTGTCACAATCGAGGAGCAAATCATCGAAGAGGACAACGAAAACGATGAGAATGCAATTCCGCGTCCGCCCGTTGTTTGCGTAATGGGTCACGTTGACCACGGCAAGACATCTATCCTCGACGCAATCAGGAACACCGATGTGACCTCCACCGAGGCAGGCGGTATCACCCAGGCTATCGGCGCATATCAAGTTGTTACACCCGACAAGCAAACAATCACTTTCCTTGACACACCGGGTCACGCCGCATTCACTGCAATGCGTGCAAGAGGCGCAATGGCAACGGATATTGCAGTGCTTGTTGTAGCCGCAGACGACGGTATTATGCCGCAGACAATTGAGGCTATCAATCACGCAAAGGCTGCCGGCGTTGAAATTATAGTTGCAATCAACAAAATGGATAAAGAGGGTGCAAACCCCGACAGAGTTATGCAACAGCTCACAGAGCACGAGCTTGTTCCCGAGGAATGGGGCGGCGACGTTATCTGTGTTCCCGTTTCGGCAAAAACTAAAATGGGAATTGATAAACTTCTTGAAACAATCAACCTTGTTGCAGAAATGCTTGAGCTTAAGGCTAACCCCGACAGAAGCGCAAAAGGTGTTGTAATCGAGGCTAAGCTCGATAAGGGCAGAGGTCCTATCGCAACACTCCTTGTTCAAAACGGCACACTCAAATCGGGTGACATTATCGTTGCAGGCACAGCCGTAGGTAAAGTAAGAGCAATGACCGATTACAGAGGCAGAAAGCTCAACGAAGCAGGACCGTCTGTTCCGGTTGAAATCATGGGACTTGACCAGGCACCTATGAGCGGCGACCTTTTCAACGCAGTATCTGACGAAAAGCTTGCGCGCAAACTTGTTGAACAACGCAAGGAAGAGGCTAAGGAAGAAGAATTCAAGGCATTCCAGAAAGTTACACTCGACACATTGTTTGACACTCTTCAGGACGGCGAGATGAAAGAACTCAACATTATTGTTAAGGCTGATGTTCAGGGCAGTGTTGAGGCTGTTAAGCAATCGCTCCTCAAGATTGAAAACGACGAGGTAAGAGTTAAAATTATTCACGGCGCAGTAGGCACCGTAAACGAAAGCGATGTTATGCTTGCAACGGCATCAAACGCAATCATTGTAGGCTTTGCGGTTGATGTTGACCCTGTTGCAAAAGACAGTGCAGAGCGTGACGGAGTTGAAATCAAGACATACGACATTATTTATGACGCTATCGAGGATATTGAAAACGCAATGCGCGGAATGAGAGCGCCGAAATACCGCGATGTTGACACCGGCACCGTTGAGGTTCGCGAGGTGTTCAAAATCTCTTCGGCAGGAACTGTTGCAGGCTCACTTGTTACATCGGGCACAATCCGCCGCGACGGCAAGGTAAGAGTTATTCGCAACAGCAAGCAAATTGCAGATGCAGAGCTTGCAAACCTCAAGAGATTCAAGGACGAGGTCAAAGAAGTTTCGTCCGGCTATGAGTGCGGCATCACTCTCAAGGATTTTGACGATATTAAGCAGGGCGATATTCTTGAGGCATATATTGTTGAGGAATACAGAGATTAATTTGTATTCGGAAAGGCTGTATAAATTATGGCAGGACACAGAATAGACAGAATAACAGAAGATATAAAAAGAGAGCTTATCGCTATACTGCGCGAGGTTAAAGACCCTCGCGTAAGCGGTATGCTCAGCATTGTCAAAGTTGATGTCAGCAACGATTTAAGCTATGCAAAGGTTTATGTCAGCGCTATTGAGGGCATTGATGTTGCCAAGGAATCCGTTAAGGGATTAAAGGCGGCAAGCGGCTTTATCAGAAAGCGCCTCGGCAGCGAGCTTCACATTCGCAAGGTGCCGGAGCTGACATTTGTTGCAGACGATTCGATTGAAAAGGGCTTTGAGCTTTTTGATAAACTGAAGGAAATTGAGAATGAAGATTAATGTTGAAAAATGCGCTCAAATCTTGAAGGAGCAGGATAATATTCTTATTCTTACCCATGCCCACCCCGATGGAGACACATTGGGATGCGGATTTGCTCTTTGCCGCGCGCTTTTGAAATGCGGCAAAAAGGCAAGAGTGATTTGCGCAGACGAAATTCAAAAGAAATATGACTATCTTTATTCAGACCTTGAAATGCCTGATTTTAAAGAAGAGTATATTGTAGCAGTGGATGTTGCGACTGAAAATCTTTTGGGAGATTTAAAGGAACAATACGGCGGCAAAATCAATCTTTGTATCGACCATCACGGCACGAATGACGAATATTCCGAATATCTTTTGCTCAATGCAGACGCTGCGGCGGCATGCGAGGTGATTTTAAAGGTTATCAAGTCGATGAATGTCGAAATAGACAGAGGGATTGCAAACTGTCTTTTCACGGGAATCACAACGGACACGGGCTGTTTCAGATATTCAAGCACAACATCAAACACATTCCGTGCGGCGGCAGAGCTGATTGATTACGGCGCAAACAACGGTGCAATCAATCGCCTTATGTTTGAAACAAAAACAAAAACATATGCCGCTCTTGAGCGCCTTTGTATCGAGGGTATGCAATTTTTTGAAAACGAAAAGATTTGCGTTATCACCGTTACACAGGATATGTACGAAAGAACAGGCTCGGGCGAATTTGAGTCGGAGGGAATCGCTCCGCTCACCCGCCAAATCGAAGGCGTTGAAATTGGCTTGACAATTCGAGAAAAGGCAGACAAAACCTGTAAATGCTCAATCCGCACATATGAAAGCGTTGACGCATCGGTGCTTGCAAAGGCATTCGGCGGCGGCGGTCACAAGCAGGCGGCGGCTTGCAGATTTGACTGCGGCGTTGAAGAGGCAAAGCAAATGCTCATAGAAAAAAGCAAGGAATTACTTAAATAATGACAGGTATAATCTGTATCAACAAGCCGAAGGATATTACATCTTTCGGTGTTGTTGCGAAAATACGCGGTATTACGAGAGAAAAAAAAGTCGGTCACACCGGCACGCTTGACCCTATGGCTACGGGAGTTTTGCCGATTACAATCGGCGGCGCAACAAAGTTTTTAAACTTTTTGCCGGACAGCGACAAGGGATACCGCGCGACTTTTAAACTCGGAATAACCACAAACACCCTTGACATAACGGGCGAAATTTTGTCGCAGAGCGAAGTAAACGCAGGTGTTGAGGATGTTAAAAAAGCGATGGACGCGTTTGTCGGCGAAATAATGCAGATACCGCCGATGTTCAGCGCAAAATCGGTTGACGGCGTGCGACTTTATGATTTGGCACGACAGGGTGTCGAAATCAAGCGAGAGCCGTGCAAAGTTGAAATTAAAGAATTGACGCTTTCTGATTATAATGAAAGCACAAACGAATACACTATTGATGTGCTGTGCTCAAAGGGCACATATATACGCAGTTTGATTGACGATATAGGCAAAAGCCTCGGTTGCGGCGCAACGATGACAGCACTTTGCAGAACAAGAGCAATGGGCTTTACACTTGATGACTGCACGACAATTGACGCACTGCAAAAGATGAAGGACAGTGGCACAGGATTTGACAGCGTGCTTGTTGACATTGAAAGGTTGTATCTCAACTATCACAAAATATTTGTAACGGCGGCGCAGACAAAACGGTTTGCAAACGGCGGCGCGCTTGATATTGCAAGAATAAAAAATCCGCCGAAAAGCGGCGAGCTTTGCACTGTATATTCACCAGATAAAATATTTTTGGGTTTGGGGCAACGCAATAAAGATGAAATATCGGTTGCGCGGCTTTTAAACCGGCAATGAGTAAAATGGAAGAAAAAGACAACAAAAAACGAATATCGGTTGCGCTCGGCGATTTTGACGGAATGCACAGAGCGCACCAAACTGTTGTAACCGGTGGCGAAAACGCCGTGATTTACTGTGTGAACAACAGATTTTCGCTTTTGCAAAAAAGCATTTTTAAAGAAAAATATCCAAACGCAATATTTGCGGATTTTAACGAAATAAAACATATGTCGGCAACGGAATTTATCGACGATATTTTAATCGACAGACTACATGCGGGGATTATCCTCTGCGGCTTTAATTTCCGTTTCGGCAAAAACGCAATGTGGTCGGCAATGGATTTAAGGCGCCACCTTGAGGAAAAGGACATTTGGGTGCGTATTCTCGAGCACCTTGACTATGACGGCAAGCCGATCAGCTCAACAAGAATCCGCTCGGCGATACTCGCAGGCGAAATCGAGCAGGCAAACGATATGCTCGGCTACAATTTCACATTTGAAAACGAGGTTATCTGCGGTGACAGGCGAGGCAGGACTATCGGATTTCCAACACTTAACCAACACTTGCCCGACGGACTTGTAACGCCGAAATTCGGCGTTTATGAAAGCAGAACGATTGTTGACGGCAGGGCGATGAAATCTTTTACAAATATCGGAATACGCCCTACATGGCGCGTTGATAAGCCGCTTTGCGAAACACATATTTTTGACTATAACGGCGACCTTTACGGCAAAACCATGAGGATTGAGCTAATAAGATATATCAGAGAGGAAAGAGCGTTTTCCTCAACAGAGGAACTCAAAAAACAATTAACAGATGACAAAAGCAGTATTATTTGATTTTGACGAAACATTGCAGGACAGAACGGCGGCGTTTGAAAAGTATATGGACACCTTTTTAGACACCTACTGCCCCGGCATTTCAAAAGAAGAAAAAGAAAAGCGCAAGGATGATATGCGCATAACAGGCAAGGGCGGATATGTCAACCGTGTTGAATGGTGCAAAGAGTTGCGCCGCCTTTGGGACTGGAATGATGCACCGCCTGCCGAGGAGCTTGCCGAGCATTATGACAGAACATTCGGCGACCACAATGTGATATTCCCCCACTCCGTCGAGCTTTTAAAGGAGCTTAAAAAACGCGGATACATTGTGGGAGTAATCACAAACGGTCCGTCGTATTTGCAAAACCACAAAATGGACGAAAGCGGACTGCGACCGTATTGCGACATTGTGACGGTCAGCGGAGATGTCGGCGTTCACAAGCCCGACCCCGAGCTTTTTAAAATCGTTGCCAAAAAGCTGAATTTGAAACCCGAGGAATGTGTTTATGTCGGCGACCACCCGATAAATGATATTAAGGGCGCACTTGATGCGGGAATGAAAGCAATAAGAATGAATTACGGCTGGTTTAAGGACAAAGACCTGCGCGACGATGTGCCGGTGATAACCGACATTATAGATGTTTTAAAATATGTATAAAATAAGCGGCACCGAAAAAGGCGTTGAAAGCACAATGTGTACTTTCAACGCCTTTATTTTATATATACTACTTATATACTATTTTAATTGAAGCGTGTCATAAACCTTATCGGTGAAATTGAGTTGTTTTTTAAACTTTGCCGTTATCTCATCAGGAGTTGTATCGCCGCTTGAATTGTGCAGTGCATAGGCAAAATCCTTGCCGTTTATAATGCCGTCCTTAACATAATCGCCGACAATAATCGGAATCGGTGTTGAGGTGTGGTCATTCTTTGTAACATCCTGCGCGCTGACGGTGAGCATAGCTTTTCTGTCAATGCCGTACGGCGCTTTAATTGTGATTTCATAAACACCGGGTGAATAGCCGAAATTAAATAGTCCCTTAGAATCCGTTGTGGCAACGGTTTTTCCGGCAATGTTGATTGTCGCGCCCTTAATTGCGTCGCCCGTTACATAGTCTGAAACGACGCCCTGAACGCTGTAAAGCGCGCCCTGTTTAATAACAACATTGTATTGACAGCTTACGGTGCCGACAGTAACTGTCATAATATTTTCGGTGTATTTATCCGAGCCTTCGTAATACCAATGCGTTTTTGACTGGTCATAATTATAGCTGATTGCATAGCCGTCGATGACATTTTTTCCGCCCGTAACCGATGAGGTCGAGCCGTCCTTGTATGTGATGGTAACGGTCATATTTTGAATAATTTTGCTCGGGTCATACCAATAGTAACTTTCGCCCGACGAATCGGTGCGCCACTCACCGTCCGTAAACCAAGTGAGCGTTGACGAGCTTGTAACATTTACGCTTTGCAAAACAGTGTTGTCATACTCGTCGCACTTGAGTCGAACACTGATTTCGCCCTTATTGTCGTTTTGATTTTGGCGACCTGCCGCAAAATAATATGTTGTGCCTTTTTCAAGATGATATGTAAGGCGAAACGAAGTTGCCGAGTGAGTATATGTCACACCCGAAAGCGGGTCGACAAAGGTCCTGATGCCCGTTTCAAGATAATTCGGGTCGCTTGCCGGAGCATACGCAAGGCCGTGATAAGACATAATGCCGTTTTCATCAACCGACCTTGTGTATAAATAAGCAATTGTTTTTGCAACAGTGTAGCTGATAAATGAATATGTGCCTGAATCCTCAGGGGTGTAGGTGTACCAAATCATATCACCCTCGCCGCTGAAAGAATCGGTATAAATAACATCAAGCTTTATATTTTGAAATGTCTTTGCAGACGAGGTAAAGCAATACCCGACAAAAGCGAGCACTACAATAATCGCCGTAAGCAATGATAAAAGCCTTTTTCTCATATTCAAAATCAGTACATCCTTTCAATTAATATAAATCGGCGTAGGTGAAAGTTGACTCCCTAATGTTGAGGAGATTATAGAGCATATCCTGATAAGCATTTGAACGCTCCGCGTCGGAAATGCGCAATGCACGCGCAAAGTCCTTGCCGTTAACAATACCGTCACCGTTTAAATCAACACATACAATCGGGATTGTTACTGCCGCGCCCTCTGCCGCTTTAACCGAAACGGTGCGTGCAAATGTGCCGTTTGCACTTGCAGTCACCTTGTATGTTTCACCTGCTGTCATCGGGATTGTTGCAACGCCGTTGGTTGTTTTGTATTCAACGCCGTCAACGGTGATTGTTGAATCAACAGCGAGGTTGCTTGCCGTGCTCTTCTTATCTGTGATTCCGACTGTTGTTACGGCAACCTGAACTGTTTTTGCCTTTGCAATACCGCAAATCTCAATGCCGTTCATACCCGTGTTGCCCGAGGTATAAAGCTCAAGCTCGTCGCCGCTGACAGCCTCGCCGCCGTTAATGAATATTTTGAGATAAAGTTCGCTTTGGTCATCGCAAACCGACGGAAGTGCAAAGTTGTTGTATGTTTCAACGGTTGATGTTGCGGAATCGTTGCTGATTGCACGAACATTTGACGATGCAACATAAGTGTATGTTTTGCCGTCGGTGGAATATGCAAGACCCCAATCGCGCGGACCCTTGTTAGACGAGAGCTGCTCGAGAGTGAGAGTCAAATCTGTAAATCCTTCGGTGCTTGTTTTGATAAGCCAATAGCCGTTGCCCGACGGATTATCGAGCGATTTTGTTGCGGCAAACGGTGATGTTGCGGATGCTGAAACCTTAACGCCGTATGTGTTTGTGTATGAAAGCGTTGCAGGTGTTGACGAATCGGGATACATTGCAATTGTGCCCGCATTTGCACCCGAGGTGTTTGTTGCGGATTTTTCATCAGGGCTGATATAGCTTGATAACAATCTCTTTGAATCATTATAACTGAATTTTGTTACCGTGTCACCCTTATAATAGAAATTTCTTGAATTTACCTGTGATTTATCGTCAACATCACCCTCCCAAACGGTCACCTTGTACTCGTTTTTGGAGTTTGGATTGAATTGTGCGGCATTTGCGATAATAATTCCCGTTGCGCTCGGATATTCACCCGAAAGCAAAACTTTTGATGACGAATCGGTTACGATATAGTGCATCGTTTTATTGTCGGGACTTATATACTTGATTGCGCCCAAGCCGAAATAATCGGAAGTCTTTTCGGTGTAAGGCATTTTGTAATCGCCGCTGTCCTCGCCGCTTACATAAACGGAGTTGACATATAAATTGCCTTTTGACGCGTTATTGTGAAGCGTTAAGCCCGAATAAGTCGAGTTTTCGGTTGTGGCAAGGCGAACATAAACCTTTGTCTTGTTGTCACATTCCGACGGGAGCGACTCGGTTAGCATAAACTGTTCGAGCGCGCCGTTTGCCGGAAGGGCGATATTCTTTTTAACATCTGTCCAAGATTTTCCGTCGAGGCTGTATTGGAGCGAAACTGATTTCGGTCCTGATGCGGTTGTATAAGCCTTGCATGTAAACGCCGTGCCTGTATAGCCTGCTGTCGAAATTTCAAATGTGAAGCCCGACTCCGATGACCAAAGCGCGCCGTCATCCGGTGCTACGCAATAAGCGTTGTTTGCAGCCTTCCAAAGCGGAACAAACTGTGATTTGCCGTCTGTATAAGCGGTCATTTTTCCGCTTTTGCCATACACACCGCCGGTTGAGAAAACTGCGCCGTTTGAAACATTTTGAGAATAATCGGAATAATCAAAGTTGATGATATTTACGCCGCCGAATGTAGCGGTGTATGTAACGGTGTCTGACTTAATATCCTCAAATTTCGCATATGCGGTGATTGTTGCCTTGTCGCCGATTTTTGCGCTTGCGGAGTCAAACGGATTGAACGAGCCGCTGTATAATTTATCCTCGCCGCCGTTAACCGAGTAGTAAACATCGGCGCCGCCGTTTGTGTCGGCAACGGTGAGTGTATCGGTATCAAACAAAACAGAGGAATCGCCGTTTGTTGACGAAGTTGAAATTTGGGGAGCGGTGAGAGCCGTAACAGCCGATGTTGACGCGCCCGTAATCGCAATATTGTTTACTGCCGCATCGCCGCTCTTTTGACCGACAATGGTGTTTATGCCGTTTATCGCAACATTGCTTGAAACAACCATACGAATATATACGGCGGATTTGTTATTGCATTCTGCCGGGAGAGCAATATCGTCAAACGCAAGTTCCATTGATTTGTTCTTAGTGATTGAATATGATGCATTTTCGACATCTTTATAATTTGCGCCGTCTACTGAATACTGAAGTTTCCAATCTCTCGGGCCCTTCTTTGTGCCGCCGAGCCTTGCGCTGAAGTGGATATTTTCATATCCGGCGGTAGAAACAACAGTATTGAAATAAGGATATTCGCCCCATGCAATTCCGTCAGTTTTACTCGTCGCAATCACCGGTGTTTGGTCTGTACCTGCGCTTGTTGACGGATTGTAATACAAATCTGCCGTGCCTGACCATGAAATCGGTGCAGACGATGTTGAGTTTACAGATGCAGTGAGTTTTGCGGTTGATGCATTTTCGCCGCTTGTTGCAAAGTAGTAATATGAATTGCCGGAGCCGTCAGACGAAGTAAGAGCCGAAGAATCGGCTGTGTAGTCATAATTCCACGATGCAAGAGTTTTTGTATAGCTGAGCTGCTTGTTATTTTCCGAAACGGCGCAACTGTTTGATGTGATTGCGATTGAAGCAACATTTGAGCCGTCACCGCCGACCTTGACGGTGAGAGTCTTGCCCTTGTCGCTTTCGGTTACGGTATATTCTTTAGAATTTGCACCGCTGATATTTGTGCCGTTTGCCTGCCACTGATATGTAACAAAATCGGTGATTGCAATTCCGTCGGCATTTTTAACATCAACGCTTAATGTGTCGCCTGCGTATGCCGTTTCGGGGATTGAAGCACTGCCGCCTACAAGCGTGCCCGAATTGATTGTGAACAAAGCCGTCTTTGTGCCTGTATATTTTCCCTTACCGGTCAAGGTGATTTTTGCAATTGCGGATGCCTGAACATTGTTTGAATATTCAGCCGTGTAATCTGCGCCCTCTATAAGAGTGTTGCCGTTGTATGTAACGGTGTAATTGGGGACAATCGGTGTGCCGGTGCATTTACCGACGCTTTTTATTGTGACCGTAGCGTTTGCAATGTCTGTCTTTGCAATTTGGCTGTCAATCCAATTATTACGGCTTGTAAACCAATTGTTTATGCTCTTGATAACAGCAGCGCTGTCATATGCCTTGTCGCTGTTGAGATTCAATCTCAAATTGTCCATAGCATTTGATTTTTCAACCGTTTTTACATAATATTCTGTTGAATGCAAAATGCCCTTGGGGTCGGTTGCGTTGCCGAGCAGGATTTGTGTTGCCGGCTCTATTGTCGAATACCAATATGTTTCTGCCATTGCCCAAAAGTCGCTGCAGTTTGTTGCAAGTGCGGCATAGAAATTAAGCGGAACCTCACTGTCTTTTGAATATTTTGTTGACGAATCGTTTGATCTGAAACGATAGATACGGGCATTTTTTGTGTACCAGCCCTCGGGTGATGACAAATCACAGCCCCATCTTGACTCCGATTTGTTATACATAATTGTGTTATCCATATCCCACATAGGGCCGGCATAAAGCTTTGAATCTTTGCTGTCGCTGTCTTTATAAAAATATGTTGACGATGTAGAGGAGTCCATATTTTTGAAATATTCCTGAGTCCAATAATACCTTACGGCAGAATCGGCGTCGAGAATATCGCTCCACTTTTTGTTTTGATATTCCGTTGCGGGAGCGGGATTTGTCGTTGTTCGCATTGTAAAAACTGTTTGCAACGGAGTTGAAGTTGTTGTCGACTTGTTCGGAACAACACCGCCGTTGTAAACAGCCGAGCCTAATGCATAGAGCAAATCATAACTGTAATTCACCATACTCGGTGTTGCATAGTCACAGTTTTTGATTACCCAACCCTGACGGTTATATGCACAAAAGCCTGCGTTTTCCTCTATCCAACGCTGTGAAATTTCAAGTTCATACAAATATCCGCCGGTAACATCGGAAGGAGATGAAAGCGAGTCGGAGTATCGCCTTACGCCGACGGTTTGGGAGTTTGTGTTGTCGAAAAGCATACTGCCCGTACCTAACGAAACCTGCTGACCGCTTGAGTTTACTGTTTTGACGGTTGTGCCCGACAAGTCGGCAGGAGTTGTTACGCCCGTTGTTGCGTCGGTTGTGCCGTTTGCAATTTCAAGATTTTCATATGCGTCCGAAATATTGAGTCTGTTTGATTTAATCTCAACCTTTTCGGAAAGCTGATATGAGCCTAAATACTGCTGATTGACATACAAATCAACCGGCTTGCAGTGCGGCTGATACTTAATGCCAATATAGTCGGCAAAATCATAGGTAAGTTGGTCCTTGATAAGTGTTTCGTCAGCCTCGTTTGCAAGAAGACACCATTTTTTTGCCTTGCTCATGCCGAGCAGTGATGTCGAAACACCGAGTTTAATGTTAAACGGTCTTTTATTTGTGGCGCCCCATGTGCCGTTGCCGCGGCCCTGGATTTTATCAAGCGCACCGTCATAGTTAACATTGCCGTTGGCATCAATAACCATAATTGTGCCTGCCTCAGACGAGTCATGCTCATTGGAATTATAAACATTTGAAATTGAGCCTGATGTCGTATCAACATAAACGGCACCTATATCGCCGCTCTTCATAGCGGTAACAGAATATTTTGCGCCATCAAGGTCGAGTGTATATGTTTTTGACACTCCGCCTGCCGCAATATCAGCAAAAGCGTTTGTCGGCTCGCCGCTTTTAATTAT
>OGRL01001997.1_pt1 | contig 14268 bp, 11 predicted proteins | sample 1553481 | NCBI WGS metagenome assembly OGRL01 (sample SAMEA2580036, study PRJEB22360) | human gut metagenome
CGAAATTGCATGTTAGCGCGTATGAATATTAATCCGAATTACCCCGCTAGTTGTCATCATCGTCCATGGAGCCGTCGATGCCGGTTTTGGTGTCGTCATCCGTGTTGGAATCGTCATCCTTAGCGAAGGGGTTCTTGAAGAAGCCCGTCGCATCGGGCTGCAGACCAGAGAGCTTGATCCAGGGATTATCGAGCTCGGGCTTGGGCATGGCCTTGGCCTCGGGCGCAGTCTCGTTACCGATAAGCTCAGACTCGTAGATGAAGGTATCGTCGCCGAGCGCGTCGTAGGCGGCGACCGGGTTGCCATCGGCATCGCGGTACGGCGTGCCCTTAAACACGGCGCCGTCATAGGCCACAAGCTGGCGGCCGGTCTCATTCTCGAAGTAGTACACGAAGATACCCTTGAGGGCCGCACAAAGCGGGATGGCAATAATCATACCGATGGGGCCCATGAGCGCCGAGCCAATAACGAGCGCCGTGAGGCTCATGATGGGATGCACCTGTACCGAGCTCTGCATGACCTTAGGCGAAATCACGTTATCGGTGAGGTTTTGCGCGACCATCGTCACGATGAGCGTCCACAACGCCAACATGGGGCTGAACATGAAACCGAGCACCGTGGCGATTGCTGCGCTCACCCAAGGACCGACGACCGGAACCAAATGCATGATGCCGGTAAAGATAGCCATGAGCGCCGCATACGGATGGCCGATGATCATAAAACCGATAAAGGCGAGGAAACCACCGCAGATGGACGTCACGACCATACCGCGCATGTAGCCGCCGACAGAGCGAGAAAGGATGGCGACCATAAAGCGGTACGAGGTCTCCTTCTCCTGACCGATGATGGTGCAAATCTCGTGGTGCATGCGAGGGTAGTCGCAGGCCATCCAGTACGCAAGCACCAGACCAAGGAAGATCACGAACAACTGCGAGGCCGTATTGGTGATGAGCGGGAACACACCGCGGCCAAGCTCAGCAGCTATCTGAGACACGTACTTCGATGCCACGGTAACAAGCGACGAAAGATTATCGTCCAAATACTCCTTGAGCGGCGTGTTGTTGAGCGTCTTGGCATGCGAGATCATCTCATTGAGGTCGCCTCCCGCAACACGAAGCTGCTCGGGCAGGCGGCTCAGGACTTCCATGATCTGACCAAAGAGAATCGGCGACAAGATACAAACGACACCGACGAGCACGGCAACAACAACAATAAGCGCGATAAGCGAACCGATGCCGCGATTCACGCCATGGTGCTCGAGCCAGTTGGTGATCGGGGACATCACAAAGGCAATGATGGAACCAACAGCGAGAAACTCGATAACCGGCGCCAGGATGCCCATAAGGTTAAAGATGACAGCGGCGATGACAATGCAGCCGACAACAGCCCAAATGCGAAGCGTCAGAATGCGGGTGTCGCGCAGCACGCGATCGGTTTGTTGGGGGTGCTCACTCATGAACGAATCATCACTCCGTCGGGGTCGATCTTGTCCTGAATCTTCTTAAGCGTGCGGCGCAGCAGACGCGAAACCTGCACCTGAGAAATACCCAGCTTCTTGGCGATCTCGATCTGGGTCATGCCCTTCACAAAGCGTAGCTCGATCACCTCGCGCTCGCGCGGCGAGAAATCGCGGATGGCTTCCTCGATCACCAGGCGGTCATCGGTAAAGTCGAGCTCGTTGTCATCGTCGGCGTAACGGTCGAGAATCGACGGCGCATCGTCGGAATCGGACGCACCAGGAGCCTCGATGGGCACCGAGGTATAGGCCGAAGACGATTCCATAGCCTCGAGGACCTCATCGACAGTCACATCTAGATACTCAGCGATCTCCTCAACCTTGGGCGAACGCTGCAGCTCGTTGGTAAGTTTGTCAGTAGCCTGGTTGACCTTGGCCGAGAGCTCCTGCAGACGACGAGGCACGCGCACGCTCCAACCCTTGTCGCGGAAATGACGCTTGATCTCGCCCAGAATGGTGGGCGTGGCAAAAGTAGTGAACTCGAGTCCGCGCTCGGGATCAAAGCGATCAATAGCTTTGAGCAGACCAAGGTATCCAACCTGCATCAAGTCGTCGAGTGGCTCGCCGCGATTCTTAAATTTGTTGGCAAGAAACCTTACCAGGTTCATATGGGACATGACGAGCTGCTCGCGGGCGTCCGGATCACCGGTCTCCTTGTAGCGACGAAACAGCTCGCGGGTTTTCTCCTTGTCCCAAGCGGTCTTGCCGCTCCGGGAACGTTCGGTCATTTTAAATATCCGCCTTGAGGTCGAGGGAAAGCGTCAGGGGCGCCGCAGTCTTTTCGTAGGAGTCGCACACGCTCGCGAGGATGAGTTCGGCATACACCGCAGCCTGGTCGTCTTCATCGACCGTAGCCTGATCGCCAAAGGTAATAGTCATGCCAACGTGGGTCTCATCGACATCGAATTTGATGGTGATGTCATCGCAGTCGACCGCGGTACAACCAAAGATGAAAGCCTCCTCGGCAGCCATGCGGATGTCCTCGATGCGATCGACAGACATGGAACACAGGGCACCAACGTTGGCTGCCGTCATGCGCACAAGGCGAGCGAGACGCGGGTCGCCGGCAACGGTCAGCGTGATGGGGCAGGTTGCTTCGCTACTCATCGCAGGACTCCTCAGAGGTCTCGGAGGGTGTATAGGTGTAAAACTGAGCCGGCTTGGCTACAGACTTCTGGCCATCATCGTCGCCCGCGGCGGCCTCGTCCTCGCCAATTAGGACGCGCTCGATAGGCCGCTCTGCCTCCGCAGCAGCAGCGGCGAGCTTGCGCTCGGTGTCAGCTGCAGGAGACTTCACCTTATTGAAGAGCTTCTGCACAGCACCGGCGGCGGAGTCGGTCACGCTCGACACAGCATTGCTGGCCTCGGCCATGCTGCCCGTAACCTCGGAAATGTCGCGAACCACGGCTTCGACCTCTACGAGATTGGAGGTAAGGGCATCAACTGCCGTCTTGCTCGACTTAAGCAGCGGCTCCATCTGGGCAAGCGCCGGCGTAAGCTCATCGACAGCGCCATCGAGCTTTGCCACCACAGGCTGAGCCTCGGCGATGGTGTTGTTGAGGTCGTTCACGGTCTTATCGAGCGAGTCGACAACGGTGCGGGTCTTACGCAGGGTAAGCGCGAGCTCAACGATGGCCCACACGCCGGCAACGGCGAGCAGCAGCAGGGCGATTTGAATGGGACTCATACAAGCCTCCCAAAGGAATCGATATACAGACGGTTTCCATGGTACCCCAAAGGAGACCGAACATGCCATTAGCAGCAACGTGGGACAAAATTATCAGCAGCTACTTCGGTGCATTCCCGCTGCGGTCGCGTTCACTTTGCTCTACGCGCCATTCTTCCCAACCGCGGCCGGCAGGCTGCCAAAATGCACCGCGTTCCAAGCCTTCGGGCAAATAGCGCTGATCGACCCAGCCTTCGGGATAATCATGTGGATACTTATACACACCGTATTCATCGCTGCCCGGGCGATGGCGATCGCGCAGATAACTCGGCACCTCGCGAAGCCCACTAGAATGGATATCGGCCAGCGCCGCATCGATCGAAGCCTCACACGCGTTGGATTTTGGCGCCAAGCACACATAGAGTGCAGCCTGAGCCAAGTTAATACGGCACTCGGGATAGCCAATGACCTCGGCAGACTTAAACGCGGCATGCGCCACCAAAAGCGCCTGCGGGTCGGCGTTGCCAACATCCTCAGAAGCGTGAATCATAATACGGCGAGCGATAAACTTAGGATCCTCCCCAGCATCGATCATGCGCGCGAGCCAATAGATCGTGGCATCGGGGTCGCTGCCGCGCATGGACTTGATGAACGCACTGATGATGTCGTAGTGCATGTCGCCGTTTTTGTCATACGTAAAGCCGCGACGCGGGTTGGCAATCTTCACGTCATCCACGGTGATGGGATAGCGCTCCCCCGCCGCGGGCGCTGGCGTTCCCTCGGTATCAGGACGCGTGACGGCAATCTCGCTCGCAAGCTCGAGCGTCGTGAGCGCCGAGCGAGCGTCACCCGCTGCCAGCGTGCAGATGGTCTTGACCGTATCCTCATCGGCCGAGAACTTACCGTTCAAGCCCTGCGGCGCCTCAAGCGCACGTTCAATAAGCGTGGCGATATCCTCATCCTTCAGATGCTCAAGCTCCACGACGCGACCACGTGAGAGCAGTGCCGAGTTGACCTCGAAGTACGGGTTCTCCGTCGTAGCGCCAATCATAATGACGGTACGGTTCTCAACTGCATGCAGCAGGGCATCCTGCTGCGACTTAGAGAAGCGGTGAATCTCATCGATGAATAGAATGGTGCGGCGGTCGTACGTATTCAGGCGCGTCTTGGCCTCATCAATCACGCGACGCAGGTCCTTCACGGTACCCGTGACGGCGCTGACCTCGACAAACTCGCTCTTGGTATGGTTGGCGATAATGTGGGCCAGCGTCGTCTTGCCCGTACCGGCAGGCCCGTACAGAATCACGCTCGAAAGCACGTCGTGCTCGATCGCGGCACGCAGCCACGAGCCCTTACCGACGGCCTTTTGCTGACCCACGTACTCGTCGAGCGAATTGGGACGCATGCGCACCGCGAGCGGCGCATTTTTAAAGGAACGCTCGCGCGTCGAGACAGAAAAAAGGTCGTCCATAGCCATCCCATGCATCAATCAAAAGCTTTGTTCGTCAACAGTATACCGAATATATACGAACTACCGTTCGTTAATATAGGTACGGTGCGGAAACTTCAATCCCGGGAACAACTTGCTCGTGAGCTCGCAGAAATAGCCATCCGTCATGCTCGCGATGTAATCCACCACCGCTTGATCTTTGTCGTCCTGCCAGGCATAGGCTCGATCGTAGTAGGAAAGCTGCTGCTCGATGCGCGAAATATGGTGCTTAAAGATGTAAGAGGACTCGTCGCCACTGTTTAGATCCCGCAGGCAACGGTCGTAGAGCTTTACGAACGCCTCGCGCAGCTCCGCCTCGGAATCGCCTTCGATACCGCCCTTGCTATAGATCTTCTCGTAGTTCTCGCGCTTGGCTCGGCGAATTTCCTCAAACAGGTCCTCGCTCATCTCGATGCGCGGCTTACCATAGCTATGCTCCACGATATCGATGGAAGCGTGCGTAAGGATCCAACTGTTGTAGGCACCGCCCCGGCCATCATCAAAAGCGTCGGGTGACAGCAGGCCCGCCGCGATCGCATCCTGACGGTCACGACCGACGTAGGCAAGAATATCCGAGATGCGAACAACGCAGCCTTCGAGCGTCATGGGACGCAGGTGCTCAATTGCGCCGTAACCCGCGGCAATGCAATCCTCAACCGTCTGATCAAACTGTTCAAAAGAGCCCATGTCCGAAAGCTCAAAAACACGCTGTTCGTACTCGCCGTTGTGGCACAGCACGCCATCGAGCGTCTGGAGCGACACGTTGCGGCCGTACAAAGCGTCGAGCACACGGACCGACTGCACGTTATGGAAAAAATAACGCCCCGTGCGCTCATGATAGATATCGTTGAGGAAGCGCTCGCCGGCATGGCCGAAAGGCGTGTGTCCCAAGTCGTGACCCAGGCCAATCGCCTCGATCAGATCGCAATTGAGCCCCAGGGCGCGACCGATATCGCGCGCAATGCGCGAGACAAACTGCACGTGCAAACCCCGGCGTGACAGATCGTCATTGCTACGAAAGCTAAAGACCTGCGTTTTGCCCGCATACCGGGTGTACGCCGGAAGATGAAGTATCTTTTCGGTATCGCGCATAAACGCCGGACGCATAAGCGTGCCTTTGTCGACGGCGCGATCAATACGACGAATGACCTGATCGTCGTTGCAACGATACGGGGTGACATAGCCCGAAGCACGATCGGCGGCAAGGCGCTCGACAAGTTCGGGCGACAACGCCGAGGGAATACGGTCCATGCGCGCCTTAATGACGGCCGTTTCTTGATTAGTTGCCATGGCATGCTCCTTAAGAAGGATGCGCAATCGGTTACAAAGTGCAGCCCACAACCTCGATTATGGCAAAAATCGGCACCAAAAACGGGAGCAATGGCAGGGAGCGTGATTTTGCGATGAGGCAAGCGACGGCAAGGGTCAGGAGCGCAACCGCAAACGCGACAACGCCGCTCAGGGGATCGAAGGTACAAAGGGCAAAGAGTGCCTTGACGTCCCCCATGCCAATGCCAGGAGCGTGGCGAACTCTACGCCAGAGCGACTCGGTAAGCACAAGGCCAAGGTAGACGATGACTGCAAGACCGGCGTGGTCAAGTGCCGTGCTAACGCCCCTGTCGAGGCAAACACCTGCAAACGCCGCCACCGCACACGCACCGGCAAGCTCATTGGGAAACCGCCGCTCACGGGCATCAATCCACGCACCGGCAAAGATGCAAATCCAAAACGGGATATAGACCATCGGACGCCTCCTCGAGCTGCATCGCAAAAGCAAAAACCACCACAAAGGTGCCTGTCCCCTTTGCGGTGGTTTTGGTGGTGGTTATTTAGCGCCTTGCATGACCTCGTCGAGAGTAACGCTGACGGCATGCTGGGTAGGAACCCAGTCGACCTTCAGGAACAGCGCGGCCACCGTGATGGGGATATAGCTGAACATAAAGATCGGGAAGGTAAACAGGTTGGTTACCAAACGCCACTTTTGCGCGCAGTGAATGTGCTTGTACTCGAAGATGGTCGTGAGTAGCGCCAGGATAAAGAAGGTCTGGTACATCATGGCGAAGGTCATAATGAGCGAAGCGGCGCACGCCTGCATCTCGACTTCGGTAGCCAAGAAGCCGTGCGAAAGACCGCCCACGATCAGGAACGTCGCATTGGCGAGCATGGAGATCAGGGACAGCAGCATACCCGGGGCGATGGTCATAAACATGTCGTAGGCGGCAAAGCGATGGTAGCGGAAGGTTGACTTAACCAGATGCTTACCGTAGGTAAAGAACACCTGGTAAAAGCCCTTGGTCCACCGCATGCGCTGTTTCCAGGACGCCTTAAACGTCACGGGCTGTTCGTCAAAGAACTCCGCCGGCGCATAACCGATGCGAATGCCGTGAATGGCGCAGAACGTGGTGAACTGAATATCCTCGGTCAGCGTATGGAACTGCCAACCGTGCATGCCCTCGATAACGCTGGCGGAGATGAGGTAGCCCGAACCCGAGACAGCGCAAGAAGTCTTGCAGATATTGCGCGCGTTGTTGAGAAAGCGCGCCTCGCGCAGGTACCAAGTAGCATTAGCTGCCGAGATCCACGAGCTGCCAAAGTTCTTGGAGTTGCGATAGCTCGTGACCACATGGAAGCCCTGGTCAAAGGCGTCATTCATCTTGGAGACGTAATCGCGAGAGATAACGTTATCGGCGTCGAAAATAAAGTAACCCTCAAACGTGTCGGGATACTCGTTAAGGATGCGGTCAAAACCAAAGTCCATGACCCAGCTCTTACCCTTGCGGGCCAGGTCGTTGCGCTCATAGACGATGGCACCCGCCTCGCGCGCGAGCTGCGCCGTGTTGTCGGTGCAGGCATCGGCGACCACGAAGACCTCGATAAGCTCGGACGGATAATCCTGGTCCTTGATGGAGCGAACGAGGTTGGCAATTACGGCCTCCTCGTTATGCGCAGCGATAAAGAAGGCATAGCGGTGGAGTTTTTTGGCCTTGGGAGGCGCGACCTCGCCACGAAGAGCGCCGATGACAAAGAAGACCACCTGGTACAGAAAGCAGACCGTGAGCAGCGTGACGACAATCTGGTTGAAGATCACGATGGGTGTGTTGGTTTGTAAAAAGGCGAGCATGCAGGCTCCCAGCAACGCATTACGTAAACAATCGTATATCTTACCGCAGGCTCTCCGAGTTCAAGAAACCACCTAATACTGGCTAGGCTTCGAGAAGACCGAGCTGCGGAACGATTTCATCTCCAGCGGCCGTGCGACCGAGAGAGCGCGGAGCCAGATCATCGAGAACCGCAGCGAGATCCCACGGCAACTCGTCGCCGCACTCAATGCGCTCCCCCGTCACGGGATGTTCGAACGCCACGCGCCAGGAATGCAGAAACTGCCTGGTCAGGCCCTGGTCGGCGCGCGCATCGCACTTGCCGTAAAGTGGATCGCCCACGCAGGCGTGGTTGATATGACGCATATGCACGCGAATCTGATGAGTGCGGCCGGTAAACAGGTGACACTCGACAAGCGTGTAGCCGTCGTCAAAGCGCGTGGAATCAAAGCGCTCGAGGACCTTAAAGGTTGTAATGGCCTGACGGGCAAAGGGGTCGTCCGAAACCGCCATCTTAACGCGGTCGCGCGTGGAACGGGCGATACCGGTATTGATGGTGCCCTCGTCCATGGCGATGTGCCCGTGGACAAGCGTGATATAGCGGCGGTCGAGCGTACGCGTGCGAATGAGATTTTGAAGCGCGCGCTGTGTGTCGTCGTCCTTTGCCGCAAGCATGAGACCCGAGGTATCGCGATCCAAACGATGCACGATACCGGGGCGATCCTCGCCCTGCACGGTGCCCAGATGGTCGATACCGCAGTGATAGACCAGAGCGTTCGCAAGGGTGCCGCTCTCGTGGCCATGCGCAGGATGGCACACCAGGCCACGCTGCTTGGAGAGCACAATGAGATAGTCGTCCTCATAGCGAATGTCGAGCGGGATGGCCTCGGGAATCACATCGGTGGGATCGTGCGGCTCGGGCAAATCGACCGAAATACGGTCGCCGGCTCGCACGGCGTACTTTTTAGACAGACAGGTCTCGCCATTGACACATACGGCACCGCCCTCAATCAGATGCGCGCAGGCAGAGCGCGTGGGACAGCCATCGTTGGCGCCCAAATAGGCGTCAAGACGCTGGCCAGCGGCATCGTCAGCAACAAGGATATGGAGGTCGGCCATTAGCGCTCATTCCTTTCGCGAATCTTGCGGGCACGCTCCCCACGCTGCTGGGCCTTGCGCTTAGCGCGGGCCTCGTCACGGGCGTTGAGCTCGGCGGTCGCATCGACCTCACGGGCAGCGGGGCTCAAGAACATGTAACCGAAGAGGGCGAGCACGACGCCCAAGGTAATGCCGATGTCGGCCACATTAAAGACGGGGAAGTCGACGAAGGTGGTGGCAATAAAATCGGTCACGAAGCCAAAGGCCAAACGATCGATCGAGCTGACCAAAGCACCGCCCGCAACCATCGCCATGCCCACAACCTCAAGATGGGCGAGCTGGGGTGCACGAACGAGGTACACGGCAATAGCGATAATGACCGCCAACGCCAGCAAAGCAAACGCGATGCCATGCCCCTCGCCCATACTAAAGGCAGCACCGATATTGCGGACAAACATAAAGTCAATGACACCGGGGATGACAGTCACATGCAAAGCTTCGCCCACGGCACGAACCGCAAGCTTGGTCAGCTGGTCAACAAGCAGCACAACCAGCGCCACCCCGCCAGCAACACCCAACCGCCAACGCAAAGGCGGCGTCATTTCCCCAGCACGACCCAAATCAATCCCCTACCCTCAGATAATCAAATTACATTTAACGCAATTAATCATCTTATAGTGACAAACGCCAAACGCGCAGCATATTCTCCAACGCTAGCGAAATAACCAGCACAAAACAAAAGCGACATCCCGAATAACGGAATGTCGCTTAATAGCTTTCGACTAAGAACGCAAGTCGAAAGAAAGCCTTTAGCTCCAGCAATGGAAACGCCGCGTTTTCGTCACCAACAGCGAAAACGTCCCTAAGCGAGCAAGGTGACGTGAAAGAGGAGGGAAGCGTACTTCGGTACGCGACCGACGATTGAACGTCAGATTGCCGCTTAGGGGCGTTTGCAGCGTCGGTAGGTTACGGCGTTCTAGGAACGCCGTAACCTACAAAGCGTCGGCGCAGCGCTTACAGATATGCGCGTGGCCGTTGTACTCGCCGACAGTGGTGCGGTAGTTCCAGCAACGGTCGCAGCACTCGCCCTCGGCAGCCTCGATGGCAACGGAGAGCTCCTCGCCCTGGGTCAGCTCAACATCGGAGACGATGTAGAACTCGGCCAGATCGACCGCCTTGTCGCCGGTCAGCAGCGCGTACATCTCGGCGGGAACGACCGCCTTGACACGGACCTGCTGGCTCTTGGTGAAGGTGCCGGCAGAGCGGGCATCCTCAAGGGCCTTGGTCACGGCGCTACGGAGCTCGAGTGAAGCCTCGAGCACGCCCTCGAACTCATTGGCCTCGTCGACCGTGATGGGCGAGTTGTACCAATCGAGCAGCGCGGCGTACTTCTGATGATCGACACAGCCGGCGGGCGCATAGGCCATGGCCTCGTCGACCGTGTAGGACAGGATCGGCTGCAGGTCGCGCATGAGCATCGAGAAGAGCTCGGCCAGCACGGTCTGCGCGCTGCGGCGCTCGAGCGAGCCGGGCTTGTCGCAGTACAGACGATCCTTCAGGGCGTCGAGGTACACGTTGGAGAGCTCGGTAACCACGAAGTCGTAGAGCGCACGGTAGGCGCGCGGGAACTCGTAGCTGGCGTAGGCATCGTCGACCTCGGCCTGGACCTGGGTCAGGCGGGCAACCATGAGCTTGTCGAGCGGCAGCAGGTCGGCAAAGGCGACGCCGTCGGTCTCGGGCTCAAACTGACCCTCGAGCTCGGAGAGCAGGAAGCGCAGCGTGTTGCGGAAACGACGGTAGGCATCGGACGTACGGGCAAGAATCTCATGGTCGATGGAAACGTCGGAGCTGGTATCGACGGACGCAACCCACAGACGGATGATGTCGGCGCCCATCTCGTCGCAGACCTTGTTGGGGTCGATGACGTTGCCGAGCGACTTGGACATCTTGCGGCCCTGGCCGTCGAGGGTGAAGCCCTGCGAGACGACTGCCTTGTACGGGGCGTGGCCGTTGGCACCCACCGAGGTGAGCAGCGAGCTCTGGAACCAACCGCGGTGCTGGTCGGAACCCTCGAGGTACACATCCGCCGGGTACTCAAGCTCAGGGCGATACTCGCAGACGGCCTTCCAGGAGACGCCGGAATCCCACCACACGTCGAGGATGTCCTTATCGGCCTTGAGGTGATGGCCGCCGCACTTGGGGCAGACGCAGGCCTCGCCCAGGTAGCTCTCGGGAGCGTCGGTAAACCAAGCGTCGGAGCCCTTCTCGTGGAAGAGCTTGATGACGGCATCGAGCGTGGCGTCGTTCATGACCTTCTCGCCGCAGTCGGCGCAGGTGTAGCTCGGAATAGGCACGCCCCAGTTGCGCTGACGGCTGATGCACCAGTCGGGACGCTGCTCGACCATGGCGCCGATGCGGTTGGCCGCGTGAGCCGGATACCACTTGACGTTCTCGCGGACCTCCTTGCCAGCCTGCTCACGCAAACCGGTCTTGTCCATCGAGACAAACCACTGGTCGGTAGCACGGAAGAGCACCGGGTGCTTGCAGCGCCAGCAGTGCGGATAGCTGTGCGTGATCTTCTTCTCGAGGACCAGGGTGCCGCGCTCGCGCAGGAACTCGATGATGTGCGGGTTGGCCTCATCGGTATCCATACCGCTGAAGGGGCCACCGGTGCCAAACTCCTCGCCGGTGTAGAACTTGCCGTCGTCATCGACCGGCATGCAGATGTCGGTGATGCCCTCCTTGAGGCAGGCAAAGTAGTCGTCGACGCCGTGGCCGGGCGAGTTGTGGACGATACCGGTACCGTCATCGACACCGACGTAATCGGCCAACAGCGCAACGCCCTCGACACCGTCAAAGATCGGCTGCTTGTAGTGGATGTGGTGGAAGGTCTCGGCGGGAACCACGTAGGGCTTGCCGTCGACCATGACCGGGGTGTACTCCCAGCCAAACTCCTCGCAGCACTTGGGAGCCAGGTCCTCGAGCATGACCTCGGCACGGCCGTCGTGCTCAACGGCGACATAGGCGGCGCCGGGCTTGAGAGAAACTGCCTGGTCGGAGGGGATGGTCCACGGCGTGGTCGTCCAGATGATGAAGTCGACCGGGCCGTCGAAGTTCTCGAGGCCGGCGGGCTTGGAGGTCATCTCGAAGCGCACGAAAATGGACGGGCTCGTCTCGTCGGAGTACTCAATCTCGGCCTCGGCGAGTGCGGTGTGGCAGTGCTTGCACCAGTGGACGGGCTTGTGACCGCGATAGATCATGCCCTTGTCGAACATGGCCTTGAAGACCTCGATGTCGGCGGCGTCATGCTGGTGATAGAGCGTCAGATACGGGTTGTCCCAGTCGCCAAGCACGCCCAGGCGACGGAAGCCGGCCTTCTGCAGCTCGATGTTCTCGACAGCGAACTTGTTGCAAAGCTCGCGGATCTTAGCCGTGGAGGTCTGGTTGAACTTCTCGGTGCCGAGCTTCTCCTCGACCTTGTGCTCAATCGGCTGACCGTGGCAGTCCCAACCGGGGACATAGGGAACTTCGCAGCCCTGCATCATCCAGTAACGGTTGATCATGTCCTTGGAGATCTTGTTCATGGCGTGGCCGATGTGGATCGGGCCGTTGGCGTACGGAGGACCGTCGTGCAGCACGAACTTCTTGTGACCCTCGTTCTTCTTCAGAACCTGCTCGTAGACCTTGTTGTCCTGCCAGTCCTTGAGTCGCTTGGGCTCGGACTTGGAAAGACCGGCACGCATGGGAAAACCGGTCTTGGGCAGATTCATCGTCTGCTTGTACTCGTTTGCCACGGTACCCCTTTCATGTCGTGGGCGCGCACGCCCGTTGGGCACCAAAAAAGCGCCCGTCCCTACAAGCTGGGACGAAGCGCCACAAAACGAGCCGTACGCCCGCAAAAGCTCTTCGCTTAACCCCCCAGCTTAGATGCCCTCGCCCGCTTCTAACGCGCTCGCATCCGTTACTCGGCTGGCCTGTATCGACGACCATCTCGGCGATGTCTACTAAGACGCGCCTGCGAGGCACGTCCGTTGGGACCGCAGCTCCGGGGTGATTTTCATCGGTCGCATGCACGGGTTCTCAGCGCTCCCCGCTCTCTGTGGCATGCGGATGGCCGACTACTCGTCCCCATCAACGCTTATGCGGAGTATGCTAGCACGTTCCGCGCCGGCGAAAAACCCTCAACACTGGTTTTATACGTTCGAAATTTATTGTGGCCGTGGACCTTCTCTTGGAGCAAAATACCTGTAAGCACTTTATCGAGCGAAAGAAGGTTGCTATGCGCACGATCGGAATGAGCGACTATACCGTCGGCGAGGATTGCTTTACCGAGCTGCCCGCCGCACTGGCAGAGTACGGAGCGACCAAGGTCGCCATCATTGGCGGCAAGCTTGATGCGGCGCTGCCGGGCATCGAGGCGGCGCTTGAAGGTACCGATGTCGAGGTCCTGGAGACGCGCGTCTATGGCACCAACAGTACGCGTGCCAATATCGCCAAGGTCGTGAACTCCCCTGCCTGCCAGAAGGCTGATGTTCTTATCGCCTGCGGCGGCGGCAAGGCGCTCGACACCGTCAAGACTGCGGCCATCGAGCTCAAAAAGATCGTCTTTACCGTGCCGACGATCTGCTCCAACTGCTCGGCCGCGACCGCCATTGCCGTTGTCTACAACGACGACGGCTCGCTCGAGGGCTATTCGTACCCCAACCGCCCCGCGCACATCTTCATCAATCCCAAGATCATCGCCGAGGCTCCGGCGGAGTACTTCTGGGCCGGCGTGGGCGATGCCCTGTCCAAGCAGCCCGAAGTCGAGTACGCCACGAGCGCCGGCAACTTGGAGCACACCGCCGGTCTTGGCCTGGCGCTCGCCCACACCTGCTCCGAGCCGCTGTTTACCTATGGCGTGCAGGGTCTTGAGGACGTGCGCCAGGATCAGTCGACCGAGGCCGTCAAGCAGATCGCGCTCGACATCGTGGTCAACACGGGCTACGTCTCCAACCTGACCAACCAAAACGATTACTACTACAACTCGAGCGTGGCACACGCGTTCTACAATGCGACATGCAGCATTCCGCGCGAGGGAACCTATCTGCACGGCGAGGTCGTAAGCCTGGGCGTGCTCGTGCTGTTTGCCTATACTGGCGATACCGAGAACCTTGAGTGCTACGCCGCCTTTAACAAGCAGATGGGCCTGCCCGTGACGCTTGAGCAGGTCGGGCTTTCCGAGGCCGACATCCCTGCCCTGTGCGAGTACGCGCACGCCACCAACGAGTGGAAGCAGGGAAACCCCGAGCCCTTCACCGACGAGAAATTCGCCGCCGCCATCAAGGCAGCCAACGCCTACGGCCACTCTATCCTGGCCTAACCGACCAAAACCGCCACAAAGGGGACAGTACCTTTGTGG